>Ga0164241_10000211_pt1 | contig 138569 bp, 118 predicted proteins | sample OricomyardsoilBY_FD_108780 | JGI IMG/M metagenome (GOLD analysis project Ga0164241, IMG submission 108780) | Backyard soil microbial communities from Emeryville, California, USA - Original compost - Back yard soil (BY) | ecosystem: Environmental > Terrestrial > Soil > Unclassified | place... | reverse complement strand
GTGGCGTTGACCTCCTTAAAGCGGGCTAAATCTAGCAGCATCAAGGCCAGGTTTTGGCGGCGCTCTTGGGCGTTGCGAATCGCGGCGCGGGCTACATCGTGCAGGCGAGGGCGATTGGGCAGGCCGGTTAATAAATCGTGGTTGGCATTGCGCTCAATCTCCCGCTTGGAGTGCAACAGCTCGGCATTGGCGCGAATGCGCTCGGTAATATCAGAGGCAATACACAGATAGCCAGTCACTTCGCCCAGGTTATTTCTAAGCGCTGTCACCGACAGCAAAATCGGCAAGCTGCTGCCATCCTTGCGCACATAGGTCCACTCGCGCTCGTCTACCGCGCCTTCTAACACCCGCGCAACCAGGGTTTCAAAACCGGTTGGCACCGGACGGGCGAGTTCTTCTGTCGCCTCCTGCGCACGGCGGCGCAGTTCGTTTTCGGCGTGAAAGCGCGCCGGGGTGCTCTTGCCAATTACCTCGCGGGCGCTGTACCCCAACATGCGCTCGGCCGCGCGGTTAAAGGTGTGAATGATGCCTTTGTCGTCGGTGGCGATGATGCTGTAGTTGGCGCCGTCGAAAATCGCCTGCTGCAGGGTATTGAGCTCGCGGATTTGTTGCTCGGCCCGCTGCCGATGGGTGATATCGTGTAGGCAAATGATGTGGTGCAGACGTCCGCGCAGCATTAAGGGGGTGATGCCCACTTCGGTATCAAACTCAACGCCGTCAAAGCGTTTGTGGCGCCAGACCAAGTGCTGGGGCCTGCCGTGGCGGGCGGGGCCGAAGGTTAATTCCTCTACCTCGGTCGAGCGGCGCCCATCCGGCTGTACCTCCGCCCAGAATGCCCGCAGCGGCACCCGCGTTAAATCCTCGCGGCGGGCTCGGAACATATCCAGCGTCGCCTTGTTGCAATCCACAATGCGGTTGCCGCGCACCACGGCTATAGCATCGCCGGCTGCTTCAAATATCTTTAAATAACGCTCTTCGGTCTCGCGCAGCTGGTGGAACACAAAAAACTGGCCGAGTAAATCGGCGATGGAGCAGGCAAATACCTCTTCATCCTGCGACCAGGGGCACCCCGGCGCCCGGCGCTCCCAACGGATCAGCCCCGCTACCTGGCCCTCCGTGCGTATGACCGCATCCAGCAAACCAATGACGGAATTCTGCTGAAAGTATTCGCTAAAACTGGCTAAACGCGGGTCGGCCTGCACATCCTCAACCGCCAACAGACGATGCTCATCCAATCCGGCACAATAATCGGCATGGTCCGCACACTTCAGTAAGACGCCCTTCAAAGACTCTATGTGCTGCCCATCGGTAAATAGCGCTTGGCAACGCAAATCTACTCTCGCGTCCCCATAACACCACAGGCTGCAGGACTGCGCATTGAGCGCCTGTGCGCAGGTTTCAGTAATCAGATGCAATCCCTGCAGATAATCATCGCCCCACAGCCGTTGCTCCTTCATGAGCGCGCTATAAACGGCGTGAAGATGAGCAGCTTTATCGCTGAACGGGCGGTGAGTCATGGGGGCACAGTTCTTATTAGATGAATCAATCGATACGGCAAAACACAGCCGAAAACCGGCCGAGCAAATTCGCCCAGGCTTATGCAGTATAGAAGAAGAACCATAATTATCCCGGTGCCAACTGGGGTTTGTGGTTATTTGCCGAGCGCGCCGTAGCGCTGTGTGCAGGCTTTATCTGCCGCTCTTGAACTGAGTAAGTGCAAGCTTAGCCGCAGGCTCAAAGCCTACGCGGTTTAGCCTGCGTACACAGGCGGGCGCAGTTACGTATTGGGAAATTGCCGCAGCGCTGTCGGCCCACAGGAAGTTTGGTTACAATGCGCGCTTTTTCTCAAAACCACCGGCAGAATCGAGGTCTTTATGTTTAACCCCACTGAAACCCTGGCGCACTTTGACCCTGAAATATGGGCATCCATCCAGAACGAAGGCCATCGACAAGAAGAGCACATCGAGCTGATCGCCTCTGAAAACTACACCAGCCCCCTGGTGATAGCAGCCCAGGGCACTAAACTTACGAATAAATACGCCGAAGGCTACCCCAGCAAACGCTACTACGGCGGCTGTGAATACGTAGACACTGCCGAAGCCCTCGCCATCGAGCGCGCCAAAGCCCTCTTCGGCGCCGACTATGCCAACGTCCAACCTCACTCCGGCTCCCAGGCCAACGCAGCGGTTTATCTGGCGCTGCTAAACCCAGGCGATACCATTTTAGGCATGAGCCTCGCCCACGGCGGCCACTTAACACACGGCGCCAAAGTGAGCGCCTCCGGCAAGCTCTACAACTCAGTGCAATATGGTTTAAACCCAGCAACCGGCCTGGTGGATTACGAAGAAGTCGCCCGCTTAGCGCGCGAACACAAACCGAAAATAGTGGTAGCTGGCTTCTCGGCTTATTCACAAATTATGGATTGGCAAAAATTCCGCGCCATTGCCGACGAAGTAGGCGCCTATTTATTAGTGGATATGGCTCACGTAGCAGGCCTCGTGGCCGCTGGCCTCTACCCCTCACCGGTGGCGATTGCCGATGTCACCACCTCCACCACGCATAAAACCCTGCGCGGGCCGCGCGGTGGTTTAATTCTGGCGAAGAAAAACGAAGAAATTGAAAAGAAATTAAATTCAGCCGTATTCCCAGGCTTCCAAGGCGGCCCTTTAATGCACGTCATCGCCGCCAAAGCGGTGAGCTTTAAAGAAGCCATGAGCCCTGAATTTAAAACCTACCAAGCGCAAGTGATTAAAAATGCCAAAGCCATGGCCAACACCTTTATTGAGCGCGGTTTAAAAATTGTCTCCGGCGGCACTGAAAATCATTTAATGCTGGTGGATTTAATTGCTAAACCCTACACAGGTAAAGATGCCGACGAAGCGCTGGGTAATGCCAATATCACGGTCAATAAAAACGCCGTACCCAACGACCCGCGCTCGCCCTTTGTAACCAGTGGTTTGCGCGTAGGTACTCCCGCCGTAACAACGCGCGGCTTTAAAGAAGCCGAGTGTATTGAGCTGGCAAATTGGATGGTGGATGTTTTAGATAGCCTGGAAAACGGCACTAGCGAAGCGGTCATCGCCGACGTGAAAAACAAGGTATTAACTCTGTGCAAAAAATTCCCGGTATACGCTGCGGAATAAAACAGAACACCAAAGGGCACGGAAGCCCCCTCTCCCCATGTCATTAAGTTAAGAGTTTTGGTGTCGCCACCTCAATTAAATTGATTTTAGTAGCCCGGATGGAGCGCAGTGTAATCCGGGGTGTTTCGATGAAAACCCAGATTGCGTTTCACTTCACAATTATCGCAACCAATCTATTTCACCCAGCGGCTAGAGATAGTGCCCGCTCCCTACCAGTCAAATTTTATAGCTTTGAAAATAACGTCAGCTGGCTGACACGAATAAACGACTGCTGAGTGGCCTCCAAAACCATAGATTGCTGCGATAAACGCGTAGCCGCTTCGGCGTAATCTAAATTGCTCAAATCACTTAACACCTTCTGCCCCACCACCTGTGTATCCAAATGTTGGGAATCCGTCGAATCCAAGGTATTCACTCGCGCGCCAATGGTGGAAACCACATTTAAAACACTCGTCTGGGCAAAATTTAAATTATCCAAGGTAGAGGCAACCACGCCAGTAATTGCTTGCCTGGATGCCGCCGAGCCGTCATAGGCTTTAAGCGTTTCACTAAACCGCGCTAGCGTCGTCAAAATATCCTGCCGGTTAGACGAATCCACAAAAGCGCGATCCCCCGCTATAGCCAACACACCATCCACACTTTGGCTGCCGGTGGAGGTCGTTAACCCCATCACTGTATCTACAGCGGCAGAACCACTGCTAATGGAAAAATTAATGCCCTGATCCATATGCAGCCCCTGCGCATCCACCCGTATACCAAGGCTCGCTAAACGCGCCGCGTTGCCGTTGGCAACATCATTTAAATTAGCGGCGAGGTCGGCGGTATTTGTGATATTGGCATCCAACACAAGAGACTGCGTAATACTGCCAACGCGAATTTGAATGGTTTGCGGGCTAGCAGAAAAATCAAATGGCCCGGTGGGCAGCTGCGCACCAAAGGATTGTGTGGCGGGCACCGCCGCCACACCGGAAACAGGATTACCGCTAATTTTTACCGCCACGCCCTGCACGGTAATTTCTTGCCCCGGCGTGTAGGGCTGATTATTGAGCAAAACCCGGCCGGTAGATTTTGCCGTAGCGGTAAAGTTTTTCCCCTGCGGCACAACATTGCCGTCGGCATTAAAGGTAATCACTATGTCTTCGGGGTAAAACTCATCATAGATTTTTTGATCCACCACTCGCCCCACGCTGATTTTTAACGGTGGGTCGGATTTATTAGACGGGCTTACATAAGTATTAATAGTATTGGTGCTGCTGGGCACATCAACAAAAGCGCTTTTACCTGAATCGGTAGCCGGGATAAACGTATTATTGGCCACTTTAATTTTTTGCTGGCCCTCATCGCCGTTGTAGCGAAAGCCACTTAAAGCATCGCCGGTAAACGGCTGTTGACGGCTTTTAAAACCGGCAAAAATGTAGTCGCCATTGGCATTTTTGGTGTTGACCAGATTCATCAGCTCCTGCAGGCGCGAATCCACTTCGCTGGCAAAAGCGGCATATTCATTTTTGCTCAAGGTGGCCGTATTACCGGCGGAAATAGCTAACTCTTGAATACGGTGAATTAAATCCGTTACGCCATTGAGGCTCGCCTCCGTCAAACTCAGGCTATTGCGTGCAGAATTAATATTCGCAGAATATTGTTTTACATTGGACAGCTCTTCAGTGAGCTGCAAAATTTTTGTCGAGGCAACCGGGTCGTCCGCAGGTGTTAACACCCGTTTGCCAGATGAAATTTGCTCCTGAGTTTTGGTGATGGCACCGCTTAAATCACTCATATTGCGGTTGGCAATATCGAATATTTGTAAGGATGAAATACGCATAGAGCACCTAAAATACAGATCGACACATTACCTTATGCAGTATCTAAGCCAGCTTTTACTAACCCGGCAACACCACAAATCGCCCTGGTTTATTTGCTCTTCGTCCCACCAAAAAAGAGCGAAGCTGCCTGGATCTCCTTACTTTTAAGCCTAGACCGCCGAGTTATTAAAGCGGCCCGCTAGACAATCACTACTTAACCAAACGACTGCAGCAGTGTATTAAATAATTCCCGCGCCGTTTGAATCACGCGCGCATTGGCCGAATAGAGTTGCTGGAATTTAACCAGGTTGGCCGCTTCTTCATCCATATTCACCGCCGAGAGTGAGTCGCGCAGCTGGGTGGTTTGCGCGAGCACCTGTTTGGCTGCTGCTGAATTTATTTTTGCTGCATTGGTTTGAATGCCCACCGCCTCAACCACCGCACCATAGCCTTCACCGAAACTCGCAAGCCCACCGGCCATGGTTTTTTTGGCTTGTAAATTAACTAAATCGAGGGCGTTGCGGTTATCCAAAGCGGCGTTGTGGTTAAAATCAAGCACAAATTTATCACCTGTTTTAGGCGAGCCATTAATGCTGGCTTGAATACCCAAGTAATTATTTTGGCTGTAACCTGCCACCTTGGTGTTACCAAAAATTAAGCTATCCTCGGCAAAGGTACTAATGCTTAAATCATCGTCCATCGACACATCCAAACGCCCTCCCACGGCGATGGCCGTTGCCAAGCCATTACCCCTTCCGGTGAGGGTAAGATCGGGGTTTTCGCCGTCATTCATGGCTATTGATTCACCCGCTGCAGCAGTAAATGCAACCGATAAATCATCGCCAAACTTTGCATAGAGGCGAACTTCAGGCCGCCCGGTTACAGCATTTATACCGGCATTGGCGAAGATGCCACTGGCCTGTAAATTTTTATTGTCATTAATTTGCGCGGCAATAAAATCATTGAAGTCATCGATCTGCGTAGCCGGATCTGGCACTGTATCGGAGATGACAAATTTGCTTTGTAAGGAGTCGTAAACGTACGGAATAAGATCTTCACCGTTTAACTGCAATTGCAGCGGCTCGGTATGGCTGATATTAAAACCGGTAATAGTCGCCTCAGTAAACGCATTGGCAGACACGCCGGGAACATTATTGAGCGAAGCGGCAATGGTTTTTGCCGAGGCATGTAAACCCATAGCTAGGTCATAAACCGTGGGTAAGCCGCCAGCAATAGGCGATGCTTTAGCGATAGAAATTACTTCAGAGGGGTAACCATTATTGAGCGCACCAAAACCCTCGCTGCCATTGGCATTGGCAACACTGGTAAAACTTCCCGCGTCGATATTAAAACCCAACAGAGTATTGGCAGAGCCTGCCGCCGCTCCGCCGCCCACACCATCTGGGTCGGCGTTATACCCACCTAGAGTAATGTTGCCGTAACCAGGATTTTGTAATTTAAATCCTAGGCTGCCGTCATCGGCAATAAAGCCGCGCACACCAGCACTGGATAACTGACTGTTAATCGCTTGCAATAAACTGGTGTTATCAGTAATGGCAGGCTGATTAATGCGGACGTTAAAAACACCGTCCTGACTGCCGTTTAATGTCTCTGATACGGTGATCGAAAATGCAAACTGTGCCGCTGGCGAGGAAAAGTCCGTCTGCGCAAAATTAGGTGCAACGCCTGCAGGCAATACCGCCGCTTGCACCACTGGCCGCCTACCTTCCGGCAAGCCGAGTAAATCGCCCTGGGTAGTAAATGTTTTAACAAATTTATCGTCCGGGAAAAGTTTATTTTCACTGCCGGGCACATAAATTTGATTGCGTATGGGCGGATCCAACTGCACCGGGTTACCCGGGTCGGTATTATCTAAAATATCGTAGGTTGTCTCTGAGCGAAAAATTACAACCAGCGGCGGGCTCATTTTGCCGGGCTGCGAGAAGAGTTGGAGCGGTTGATCGTTTTTATCCACTAAGGATAAAACCTCACCGGAGCTAATTTTACCGCTGCCGATATTGCCTATCGCAGTTTGTGTCCCCAAGGGGTTGGCAAATGCCAGCTCCTGCGGATTTACTAGCGTTTTTTTAAATACCCGGGCGGCATCCTGGGTGGGAAGGAGCGAAAAGTGATCGCCATCTTTAAAGGTGCCACCATTAAACTGCAATTTTAATCCGTCAAATTCTGCACTAAACGGGAAGCGCCCAGGCATTAGGCCGCTGGCAACCTCCACCGAATCACTGCTGCGTTTAATGCGAAATAAACCACCGCCCTCAATAGACACCTCATAATTACTAATGCCCACCTGGCCGACATCTTCAATATACAGGCCTAATTGTTGATCATCCGGCGGCACATTGGTGGCAAACGAATGCACTCGGCCAGCGGCTATACTCGGGTCGTTCATATCGGTAAATACATCCTTACCAAATTGATTATCCAAAGTAATACCCTGCCGGTGCTGCGTATTAATTGTCGAACTTATCGCCAGCGCAATACGGCCTAATTGATTAAACCCGGAATTAAGTGCTTCATCGCGAAATTTAAGCAGGCCACCCAATTGCCCGCCGGAGACAGTAACCGGCATGGTGGCTAATTCGGTTTGCATAAATATTTGTTTTTGTTTGGCATCACTCGGGTCGGCCTGAATTAACAGCGGTTGCGCGCGAGTGCCCACCACTAGGCTTTGGCCTGTGCCCGCCAACACATTTAATTGGCCGTTGCCCTGGTCGAATACTTGAATACCCACCAGCTCTGATAATTTACGCAAGGCTTCATCGCGTTGATCCAATAAATCATTGGGCTCATTGCCCGACCCTACGCCGCGCGCGTCGGTAATTTTTAAATTTAACGAGGCGATGCTTGACGACAAGGCATTGACCTGCCCCACAGCTATATCCATCGCCGAATTAACCGTACTACGGATATCATCCATGCGGGAATAAATACTGTTAAAACGGTCGGCCAAATTAGCCGATTCACTGACGATTAGTTGGCGAGCTGGGATAGAAGTGGGATCGTTACTGCCATTTTGCATGGCGTTAAAAAAACTTTCCAGGGCCGAGGATAAGCCGGTTGCCTGATTGGATAATAAATTATCAAGCGCGCCAACCTGATTATGAAAAGTATCAACTTCATTAAATAGAATTGAATCAGTACGCACCTGGCCAGTGACATATTGATTGGCTATGCGCTCGATTGATTCAACCGACACACCGTTGCCAATATACCCCACGCCCGTATAACTAGCCGGGTTGGAAGCCACTTCCACGCGTTGGCGCGAGTAGCCCTCGGTATTGGCATTGGCGATATTGTGCCCGGTGGTATTGAGCGCCGTTTGACTGGCACGCAAACCACTTACACTTAAGCCGAGAAGATCACTAGCCATAAATTATTCTTCATCATTCCTATAGCGGCCATCCGCTATTGTCTGAAATAAACTAAAGATTTTTTGACTGTATAAAGGGTCTGTAGCATAACCCGCGCCATGTAGCTCGCGTAAAAATTGTTTAGCGTCGTTGGCAACCGATAGCGCAGATTGATAGCGCGGGCTATTTTGCAACAAGTTGACATAATCCTTAAAACTATCCGCAATTGAAGAATACTGTCTAAATTGCGCCAATTCTTTTCGCGGTGTGCCATTTTTATATTCCAGCGTGGCCACCTCAACTGCATCACCATTCCACGCCGCATTAGCCTTAATATTAAATAAATTATTACTGGAATTGCCTGCACCATCGCTCACCATGCGTTTGCCCCAGCCCGTTTCCATTGCCGCCTGGGCAATTAACACCAGTGGGTTAACGCCCAGTTGGCGGGCCGCCACTTTGGCGTAGGGTAATAACTGGTCAATAAAATCCTGCGGGCTGTTGAGTGTTAATTTGATATTAATATCGATAGGTTTTTCTGCGGCGCTTACAGGCGGTGTTAAATAAGGATCCAACCAATCGCTGTGTGTAAGTGGCTCGGAGTAAGCAGGTGTATTTTTGTCTGTATCAACACCCGGCTCAACAGGCTTGCGAGCGATTAAGGGTGGTACAGTAGCAACTACTCGGCGCCAATCTTGATGCGCAAGGGCAGTTTTATTATCAGTATCAGTGGCAGCAACCTCAGATGCTGATGAAGCGGCATTAATCGCCGACACAGCGGCAGGCTTATTCGCCTCTTTAGGTGATAACTGGCGCTCTAAGGCCTTCGCTATACCGATGCCGCGTCCTTTGGCCAATTCAATCGATAATTGTTGGTCGTACATATCGCGGTAAAACAGCGAATCTTTCGATTCAAATAAACCATCTTGCTCAAAGGCGGCATTTGCTTGGCGCATGGATTTAAGCATCATGCCAATAAACATGGACTCAAATTGCATAGCCACTTTACTTAAAGCCGCTTTCGGGTCTTTAACGTTTTTTATTTTCGCCAGAGAATTTACATCGGTATAAATATCTCCGGCGTTAGCGGCAGCGCCTGGCAGGCTAGAGGTAGCCATTTAAATCACAACCAACTCGGCTTTTAAGGCGCCGCTTTGTTTCAGCGCTTCTAAAATAGCCATTAAATCGCCTGGCGCAGCCCCCACCTGATTAACCGCTTTTACTATATCCTCGATGGTCGGCCCAGGTGAAAATTTAAACATAGGCGATTTTTCCTGGGTAACACCAACAGTGCTGTTAGGCACTACAGCCGTCTGGCCATTGGCCAATGCATTTGGCTGGCTCACCTGTACATCTTCTTTCACAGTCACGGTAAGCGAACCGTGGGTGACGGCAACGGGCGAAACCCGCACATTTTTACCGACGACAATAGTGCCCGTACGCGAATTAATCACAATGCGCGCAGCACTATCGGCCATCTCAATTTCGATGTTTTCCAGTAAAGAGAGGTATTCAACACGCTGGTTAGGATTTTTTGGCCCCTGTACGCTAATAGAGACTGAATCCTGCGCCTGGGCAATGTTAGGCCCGACTAAATCATTAATACTTTGTGCCACTCGCTTGGCGTTAGTAAAATCCGCTGTATGTAAATTTAAAATAATATTTTGGCCGCCAGCAAATTGATTGGGCACCGTGCGCTCAACTGAAGCGCCATTGGGAATACGCCCTGCACTGGGAATATTAACGGTAACTTTTGAACCATCTTTACCTTCAGCGCCAAATCCACCTACCACCAAATTGCCTTGTGCTAAAGCGTATACATTGCCATCTACACCGCGTAAAGGTGTTAACAGCAGAGTGCCACCGCGTAAACTTTTGGCATTTGCAAGCGACGACACCGTTATATCAATATTTTGCCCCGGCTTAGCAAACGCAGGTAATTCTGCATTTACCGCCACCGCCGCGACATTTTTTAATTGAAACTTAGCCCCCTCCGGCACTGTGATGCCGAACTGTTTTAACATGGCCGAAAATGATTGTGCGGTAAATGGCGCTTGGTTGGTTTGATCTCCTGTACCGTCTAAACCCACCACCAAACCATAACCCACCAATTGATTGGAGCGCACACCCTGTACAGAGGCAATATCTTTTATGCGCTCGGCATGGGTGTTTAGGCTGCACAAAACTGCCATTAAACACAGCAGAAGTTGCGCAGCTATTGTTCTGTGCATAATAGGTCGCATCATAAATACCTCTTAAAATGGCCATAGCCCGCTGTTAAAAAATCGACTGAGCCAACCCATTTGGCTGCTATCGGCCATGGCACCTGTGCCGGAATAACTGATGCGCGCATTGGCAACACGAGTTGATAACACAGTGTTATCAGGGCCTATATCATCGGGCCGCACCAGGCCGCTAATGCGAATATATTCATCGCCTCGGTTTAGCGTCAGCCATTTTTCACCACGCACCACCAATACACCATTGGGTAAAATATCACTGACCGTTACGGATATATTGCCCTGCAAATTATTGCTTTGCGCCGCATCACCCTTGCCTTTAAAGTCGCGTTTAGCATTGATACCGGTGGTTAAATCCATCTTGCCAAGCCCGAGGGGTGCACCTAATAACGTGGGGTTATCCAGCGATGCGGCATTATCTTTTGTGGCGTTTAAATTAGATTTTTTCTGCGAAACGGTAGATTCCTTCAAAACGATAGTAATAATGTCACCCGGGCGGCGCGCTTTGCGGTCAGAAAATAAATCCAGCCCTGCATCGCTATACAAACCACCGTCTTGGGGTGCCGCACGCGCCTGGGTGGGTATCAATTTAGGCGCGTAATAAGGGTCATCCGGTCGTTCCGGTTTGCTCACAGTACAGGCCGATACACTCAACAGGCTCAGCACAGTAATTAATGCACGCAGGCTATTCATAAAACACTCACTATAAATTTTGCGTTATATACTGCAGCATTTGATCGGCCGTTGAGACAACTTTGGAATTCATCTCGTAGGCGCGCTGAGTGGTAATCATATTGACCATCTCTTCAACTATATTCACGTTGGAGTTTTCCAACATGCCTTGTTTAAGCTGCCCTAAACCATTTTCGCCAGGGGTACCCTGAATAGGTTCGCCACTGGATCCGGTTTGCACAAATAAGTTACTGCCGATAGCTTGCAAACCAGCGGGGTTCACGAAATCAACTAATTGAATATTACCGATGGCTTGTGGCTCTGGCTCACCAACAACTTTTGCGGTAACCGTACCATCAGTTCCAATGGTTACTGTATTAGCATTATTAGGCACTGCAATAGTGGGCTGCAGTAATAAACCGTCCGCAGTGACAATTTGTCCCTCGCGATTTAAATGTAATTGTCCGTTCCGCGTGTAGGCAGTGGTGCCGTCGGCCTGTTGTATGGGTAAAAATCCGCGCCCATCTACTGCCACATCCAGTGACTGCTCGGTTATTTGCAAACTGCCTTCGGTAAATTGTTTTTGTGTTCCCACCACACGGGCACCAACACCTAATTGCAGGCCAGAAGGCAATTGTGTTTCTTGTGTTGTTTGCGCGCCGGGTTGACGCTGAATTTGATAGAGTAAATCTTCAAATACTGCTCTATCACGCTTAAAACCAACAGTGGATGCGTTGGCAAGGTTATTGGCTATGGTTGAGAGTTGTTTATCCTGTGCCGATAAACCGGTTTTACTTACATACAGTGCCGCGTGCATAAAGTGCCTCGAATATTAAGCATTTAATTGCAGCAACCGCGCTGCACTTTCAGAATCTTTTTCCACAGTCGCCATCATTTTTACGTGCATTTCGTACTGGCGTGCTAGTGTCAACAAGCCAGTTAATTCCTGCACTGCGTTTACGTTACTATTTTCCAAACTGCCGCCAATTACTTTTACACTGGCATCGGCGGGCAAAATACCGCCCGCTGGATTGGATAAAACATGAAATAAACCGTCAGGACCTTTTGATACAGTGCTCATATCCGGTTTTACCAATTTAATACGATCCACTTGTACTAACGCAGAAGGTGTTTGCCCTTGTGCATGTACGTTGATAGTGCCGTCCTCGCCGAATTCAACTTTTTGCGCAGGTGGGACAGTAATCGGGCCACCGTTACCGAGCACCATTAAGCCCCCCGCAGTGCGCAAAATTCCTTGGCTATCAATTTCAAAACTACCTGCTCGTGTATAGGCTTCCTGACCATCGCGGCCTTGCACAGCAATAAAACCTTCACCGTGAATGGCAATGTCTAAGTCTCGCCCGGTTTGATTTAATGTGCCTGAGGTAAAATTAGTACCGCCCAATTCAGCCAAAGCATAAGCGCGCGTCGGCATACCGGCACCGTAATACACTGGCATACTGCGGGCCTGAGCAAAATCTGCTTTAAAGCCATCGGTATTACTATTCGCCAAATTATTGGCATGGCTGGTCTGCCCACGCATATTGTGTTTTGCGCCAGTCATCGCTATATACAGAGCCTTATCCACACATCTACTCGCATTTATTTGGCGTTTAGCGCCGTTAACAATAAAAGTGCAAGAGCGGTGCCATGAATACAATCCTGCCAATTGATTGCTGTTAAATCTGCGGGGTTTACTCCCCGTTGTTAAAACAGACATACACGCCGCAACGGCGTTTTCAACCGACGCACGTTCGGCTAAATTGAGGCCCACCTTTTAGCAAGACGATGAAAAATAAATCAGCAGGATCTTTTTGGAAGCTTAATGGCGAAAACAAAAAAAGCCCGCGAGCGGGCCTTCTGAACAGAATGCGGTATTTTTTATTATTTATGGCCCAGGCTTTGGCGAGGGCTGTTATTAACGAAGGTTGATAATGGTTTGGGTTACCTGATTGGCGGTTTCGATGGTTTTGGAATTCGCCTGGAAATTGCGCTGGGCAATAATTAAATTGACCAATTCCGATGATAAATCCACGTTTGACTCCTCTAGCGCGCCAGATTGAATAGCGCCTAGCGCACCGGAACCGGGAGTACCTATATTCGGCGCGCCCGACTCAAAGTTTTCAGCCCACATAGTATCTCCAACAGGCTGCAAGCCCTGCGGGTTAGAAAAATTCGATAGGGCTACCTGCCCCAGCACCTGAGATTCACCATTAGTAAAACGCGCAAAAATAACCCCAGTCGCATCGATATTTAGGCCGGATAAACGCCCAGTGGTATAGCCATTTTGCTTGACATGATTAACCGAAAATTTACTGCCAAACTGAGTGGATTTGCCTACATCCACCACGAAATTTGAGCTGGCGGGGGGATCGGGAATAATCACGCTGCCGCCTGCTAACACATTTTGTGGGCCAAGAGCACCGTTGGGATTGCCGTTCACATCAACGGGCGTCCAGTTCGAAATTAAAATATCGTCAGTCAGTGTTGGGTTAATTGAACCATCGGCATTAAAAAACAAATCATAGGAAGCGCGAGTCGGCAAAGTATTGCCGGGGGGCGGCAAGGTTGTGTCAGGGTCGCCCACATCTTTGCCGTCAATCAACACATACATTTTCCAATGATTAGGTGCTGTGGTGGAATCATTGACGTCATACTTTTCGCGCACAAAATACTGCTGCATTTGATGTGCATTCCCCAAGCTATCAAAAATCGTTTGGGTTGTGGAGTGATTAAATGTATCCACATCAACCGGATCAAACGCGTTGATGGTAATAGGTGTAAATGCATTGGTCACCAAAGGCCCAAACAAACCCACCGAGGGTGGATTGGCATTTTGTAACCCATACCCCTCATCCAACACTATATTAAGTGTGCCACCAACTACCACAGAATTAACGCTGGCGGGCAAGGCCTGTGGAGAATTTAATGCATTGTTGTTATCCACTTCCAAAACCTGCGGAGGAGCAGCCGCATTACCAATTATCTGCACACTATCGCCATCATTAGGGCTGCTAATTTGAAAATGCAAATCGCCACCTATGCTGGAGGTAACAATTAAATCACCCGTGGCAGGATCCACTTCGGCACTAACACCGGGTAAGGTGCCGTGAGTTAAGTCATTAATTTGATCAGCTATGGCAGGCAAGGTGTCACCTGTTAGCGCTACAGAATTTAAGGTCAACACCATTGAGCCAGTGGAATTCACATAATTGGCTGCGGATATAGTCGCTTGTGTTGTAGCTGTGGCTTCAACACCAATTAAAGCGCCTAGTTTTGCCGCTGTATCAGCCGCTGTCGCACCGGCTTCGGCGCGAAAGGTGGTAATTTTTCCCTTAGGGTCTACTACTTCTATCGACTGCTGCGGGTAACCATTGGTCACCTTAGGAATACCGGCAGTGGAAACTAAAGTCCCCGCCGGTGCAGGTAAGCCTAATTGAGCTGCATTCGCACTGGAATTCAGTACGCGTATTTGTGATCCCTCACCCGTGGTACGAGCGACAAATTCCAAATGATAATTGCCACCACCATCGTCTTTTGCTTCAGCAATGGCATCAATTGCTGTTTGCGGTGGCACCGGCTGAGACAACTGCGCATTAATAACGCCCGCTAAAGTGCGCAACTCATTAAAACTGGTAATAGTCGCCGGCACTCCGCGCGCTGAGGATAAATTAATAGAGACCGTGCCATTATTGGCACCCGCACCCGTTAATTCCACATCAAACGTCATGGGTGTGGTGGTAAAATTATTGCCAATTCCGCCGAGGGTAAAGGCATTGCCTGTTGCTGTAGTGCTGGTAGCGCGCTCTAATCCACCCTGCGTAACACCTACTGCATTACCGGTAGTGGAGAGTGTTTTACCCACTGACTGTTTTACTTTTTCTGACGAATCTAAATTGACATTAGACTCCACATTGGTGGTAGGCCTGGGTGCTAAATTACTGGTTTGTATGCGCAAATCGGTTTGCAATCCGCCAATACTGCCGCTGTCATCGGCATCAAACCCCTGTAAACGTGCGTTCACATTATTAACAATATAACCGTCTTTATCTAAACTAAACAAACCGGCTCGCGTATAAAATTGTTCACCGCCTTTTTGCACCACAAAAAAGCCGGACCCCTTTACCGCCAAATCCAATTCGTTTTCGGTAAACGCTATATTGCCATCTTTAAAATTCTGCGCAACGTCTTGTAGGCGAACTCCACTACCAATTGGATTACTCCCAGCGCCGAGGATAGAACTGGCATACACATCGCCAAATTCTGCTCGCGAGGATTTAAACCCCGTGGTAGAGGCATTGGCGATATTGTTGCCCGTAATATTTAAGTCGTTTGAAGCGGCACGAATGCCGCTTAGTGCAGTATTAAAAGGCATATACGTCTCCCAGCCTTACATCAATAGGCCCTGTGAACACTTAAACTCTTCCCTACAGTAGTACCACTTAGTTAAAACACTTGGAACGCTCAGATTAACTAATATATTCAGAGGTGCGCTCGCATCCCCGGCTCAATGTCGCTTGCCCGCCGCTACCAGTCGAGACACCCCTACAACACAAATTAATCAAACGTTTTTACTCATTTACTCACACCCACATCCACTCAATAGAGCTGAATAATTGGCGATCTATCTATTCATTAATTTCTTTAACATCCGATAAACTGACCGAACCTGCACCCGCCAAATTCAGCGTCAGTGTGCCGTTTTTACCCAGCGTTACCGAATTAACATTTGCCGTCACATTGTTATCCAACTCAGTGCGCTTGCCATCCACTAAGGCGCTGAGTTTAAAGGTATAAATACCGGGGTCTACGCCTTTAAAGCTCTCAGGAATATCGATTGCTTTGCCGTTAACCACAGCGTCTCGCCCATTCCAAGCGAGTTTTAATTCATCGCCCTCAACCTTGGCAAAATCTATGGTTTGCGCTAAGCCGCCATTATTTTTGTAAATAGCCAGCGTAAAGTTGCTGGCACCTGCTGGCAGATCGGCACTTGTGGTAACAATACCGCCCGGCTCTAAAGCGGTGGTTTTGCCCGGTACAGTAACCGTGCGCCCAACCATGGAAGAGGCTTGCAGCGCCTGGTTAGATACAAATTTATTTGCGAATGAATCAAAATTGTTATTTAACTTATCCAGCCCTTCTACCGAACTAAACTGCGCCAGCTGAGAGACAAATTCACCGTTATCTTGAGGGCTGAGCGGATCTTGATTTTTCAATTGAGAGATCATCAACTGCAAAAATGCATCCTGCCCTAACTCATTAGGGGATTTATCGTCTTTTTTATATTTGTTGGCCGACGACAGAGCATCAATGGCAGGCCCTAAGCCAGAAATCTCACTCATAATGGTTCCCCCGCATAATGTTCACTTGGTACACACTTATCAATTTGCCTGATTAACCCGGCGAGTTTTAATGCTGGGCTAACAACTCCGTTCGACATTTGCCGCAGACTAAGGATAACTTCTGCCGCTTTTGCCGCCTGAGCGGTAATATTTTGCCGCCGATGGCCTTATTCCTTTTAAAATCAGCATTTTTGCTCGCGCTAAAACAGCTAATTTTACTATTGATTTAACTACTGCAATTATTGGCCCAAGGTTAAAATTTTCTGCACCATTTGTTTGGCTGCATTCGCAACCTCTACATTTACTTGATAGGAACGAGAAGCGGAAATCATGTTGGTCATTTCCTCCACCACATTAACGTTCGGGTAATACACATAACCCTGCTCATCCGCCAGTGGATTTTCCGGTTCATAACGCGGTTGCAAAGGCGCATCGCTCTCCACAATGCCTTTTACTGCCACGCCAAGGCTTTCAGGTGGCGCGTCCATCGCGTTGGCGTTATCCGGCTGGCCCAGCATCTGCGGGAAACTTGCAGCAAACACCGGGTGCCTTCCTCGGTAGGTTTTACTAGCACTGGATGAGGCAGTTTCGGCATTGGCTATGTTGCTGGCAGTGGTATTAAGCCGCAGGCTCTGCGCATTCATACCGGAACCGGCGATATCAAATATTGTTGTCAGGCCCATAATTATTCACCTTTAATTGCAGACATTAAGCCTCTAAAACGGCTATTTAACAGCGTAAAACTCGTCTGATACTCCAAGCTATTCTGCATAAACTCAGCGTGTTCTACCTGCTCTTCTACGGTATTCCCGTCCAGCGAAGGTTGTGTTGGTGTGCGAAATTGCACATCCATTGCACCGCCTCCGGCGCCGTCCAGCCCGCCCTGATGCATAGGTTGGGTCAAGCGCAATTCGTCACCCGCAGGTGAGTTGTTCATTTGATTTTTTAAGGCGTCGGCGAAATTAAAATCCCGCGCTTGGTAGCCAGGTGTATCGGCATTCGCTAGATTTCCCGCCAAAATCTCGGCACGCGCGGAGCGCAACTTTAAGGCGGATTCATACAAACCCACGGAATTACGAAAAGAAATCGCCATAATTTTGTCCCCCAAGGTGTTAAGGGGGAGTAGAGCAATGGCTGTGCCACAGAACTATATTGGCGCTGCTATTAACTCGGCGCAGATACCTGGATCTGCTTGTTTTAGAGGGGCTCACGGCGCTTAAGCCGCCGGTGTGGCATCCATGCCGCAGTTATTAACCCGAAAACGGGCGCTGCGCCCATGAGCTGTACGCTAAGTATCAACAAGGAATTAAATAATTGTGGTATTTGACTCAGGTCACTTGTGAGATCAAGTAGCTGCGTATAGCATATGATAATGAATTTCATCTGCAGGTTATTCCCATGCAAGCCTTGACTGCCGAATACCTATCTCCAGACGTCTCTACACCTGTCGGCCACCTGAGCCTCACTGAATGCTCTAAGGGGCAAGAGGTGATACTTACGGAGCTGCGCCCCAATGCAGCCTTCGGTGAGCACGACGGCGCTGTCACAGCGCGTATGAAAGCGCTGGGGTTTCTGCCTGGTGTGCAGCTGAAGGTAATAGGCTATGGCTTGTTTGGCCGCGACCCCATGGCCGTGCAAATCAACGGCACCAAATTCGCCTTGCGCCGCGCGGAAGCGCATAAGCTGCTTGTAATCCCTCTCTAATTTAGGCGTACACCATGAGCCGATATGCGTTGGTGGGCAATCCCAACTGCGGCAAAACCTCCTTGTTTAACCGCTTAACCGGCGCTAACGCAAAGGTTGCTAACTACCCAGGGGTTACCGTAGAACGCAGATCAGGCTTCATTCAGGGGCTTGGAACAAGGGTTGAGTTAATCGACCTGCCCGGCACCTACAGCCTCGCCACCAGCTCTCTCGATGAACAAGTAGCCAAAGACATGATCCTTGGCAATATCCCCGGTGAACCAACACCAGACCTCTTAATTGCCGTAGTGGATGCCACTAATTTACAGCTGGGCTTGGGCCTCGTCTTTGAACTCATCGCCCTCCAGCGCCCAATGATTCTTGTGCTTAATCAGATGGACGCCGCCCGTGCACGCGGCTTGGTGATTGACACCCAGGGCCTAGCGCAAGACCTAGGCCTGCCGGTAATCACCAGCATCGCCGTAAAACGCGACGGCGTTGATGAGTTGTTAGCCGCACTACAGCCCGATCAAACCGTCGGCCACCCGTCTCCACAGCCGCTGGCCGAATCCTCAATTGAGTCCATTCACAGCTATATTCAAACGCTACTGGCCAAACATGTTCATCAACCCGCCAGCACGCCCGCTTGGCAAAATCGCCTGGATTCCTATGTTATGCACCCCATCTGGGGATTGGCGATTTTGATGGGTATTTTACTGGTGGTGTTTCAGGCGGTATTTGCCTGGGCAGAGCCATTTAAAGAGGGTATTGAATGGTGTGTGGACAATCTAAAAAGCCTCACACAAGAGCAGTTACCTACCGGCATACTGCGGGATTTTTTAAGTGAAGGCATTATCGCAGGCGTCGGCGGCGTATTAGTTTTTTTACCGCAGATTATTATTTTATTTTTTTTCATTCTGGTGCTGGAAGACTCAGGCTACCTGGCACGCGCAGCGTTTTTATTGGATAAACCTATGCGCGGCATAGGTTTATCCGGCCGGGCGTTTATTCCTTTGTTGTCCAGTTTTGCCTGTGCCGTTCCCGGCATAATGGCAACGCGTACCATTGGTGATCCTAAAGAGCGCTGGATCAGTATTATGGTCGCCCCGCTGATGACCTGCTCAGCCCGCCTACCTGTTTACACATTAATTATCGCCGCCTTCATTCCCACTCAAACCGTATTGGGTATTTTTAATTTACAGGGCTTGACCCTGTTTGCGCTCTACCTGGCCGGTGTCATTAGCGGCGCACTTATCGCTTGGCTGCTGCGCAAACGCAAAGATGGGCATTCTTTCCCTTTGCTGTTAGAACTGCCTAATTACCGCTGGCCTATGCCCTATCACTTGTGGATGGGATTGCGTGAGCGCGCCTATATTTTCCTGCGCCGAGTGGGCACCATCATTTTGTCTCTTACCGTTATAGTTTGGTTTTTATCGACATATCCTGCCGCCCCACCAGAAGCCAACAGAGCTGCTATTGAATATAGTTTTGCCGGTGTTATAGGCCAATTTATCCAACCGCTATTTGCACCGTTAGGATTTAATTGGCAGATGTGTATTGCCCTAATTCCAGCTATGGCAGCCCGCGAAATAGCCGTAGCTACTTTGGCTACGGTTTATGCCGTAAGCATTGAAACAGATGTAAGCAGCCTGGGAGCTAACCTGGCCGCCAGCTGGAGCCTACCGGTTGCCCTGGCCTATTTAGCTTGGTTTATCTATGCACCCCAATGTGTCTCTACCATCGCCGTGGTGCGGCGCGAAACTAACTCCATCGGCTCTACCGCTTTTTTTGTGGTGTATCTTTTTGCCCTTGCCTACGGCGCTGCGCTCATTACCTATCACCTGGCGCGACAATTTTTATAGCCCTATTGCACTATCAAAATTGGCAGAGCCTATTTAAAAGTGAAAGCATATAAAGAATTAGCCGAGGGACAAGGAAACAGTAGGATTTAATCGACAAAATAGGAGCTGCTGCGAATAACATGAGCAACTAGCGAGCTTATATGAGTTGTTAACCCGGCGGGTTTTAGTGCTGAGGTAATAGGTGCGGCATGAATGCCGTAACAGCAGCCTAAGCCGCCGAGTCCCAGTAAAAAAGAAGATCCGAGTAGTTTCGCCCGTTTTAGTGGAGCAGCAAAAAACCATTGGCATTAGCCGTTTGACAAACCGAGGTTGTTATGTGGCAAGAAATCATTGTTGGCTTGTGTGTTCTCGCTGCGCTTATTTTTATCGTGCGGCGTTTACTCAAAAAAAATAACAGCTGCTCAGGCTGCAGCGGTTGCGGCAAAGCCAGCCGTTGCGGAGCCCGCAATGAGGGTGCAATTAAATATTAACCCGAGGGTTTTTATTTTTTCGCCAAATTTGCCTTGCCAGACCCTCGCCGCCAACGCATTTCAACACGCAGCTAATTAATTCCAAATTTTAGGGAACCTCTGAAAGATGTGGGCGGTGAACAGGCGAATCTGGCAGAAAGAATGGGCGACGGCAGGGGCAATGCACGACTGCATAGATACAGGACAACCCAAAGGATGGCAATGTCATTAAGTTAAGAGTTTCGTTGTCCCTACATCAATTAATTTGACTCTGTAGCCCGGATTGAGCGCAGCGTAATCCGGGGTGTGTTGAAAAAACCCGGATTACGCTGCGCTCAATCCGGGCTACACCAGAAGGCAAAAATTCTTAATTTAATGACATCCCCAAGGATGGGGGAGGTAAAATTTCACCGGAAGCGGAAGCGAAATCGAGGTAGGGCGACTTAGCAATCCAAGCCAAGGAGCAAATGCCGAGCTTACACCCGTATATGACTATTTTTTGGAAAATTCAACACCCCAGAGTGAGTAAAGCAATTTTCAGTGGTTCCTTAGCTAATGTACAAATCGCCTCAGGCCTGTGTCCGCAACAGAACCACCCAAAGCTCCCAGGCGTTGCGGGGAACAATTAAATCCGCAATTAAGCTGCGACGTCATAAAATTTTACCCAGCCTCAGCGCCAACTCCCGAAAAGCGCCAACTCTCGAAAAGCCTCCATAAAAAAAGCCCCGGCGGTTGTCCCGCCGGGGCTTCGGATACAATATTCTAGCCTAGTTTTCTAAGGTTGGGTCACCGGTAAATGCCGGTATATGATTAAGCTCAGTCATGGTTTTAGTAGCCAAATCTACTACATAAATGACATCACTAATGGCATCACCCACATAGAGTTTTTTATTGACATTGTCCATACGTAGATCGGTGTAACCACCAATAACATGCTCGTCATGGGAAGCCACCAAATCACTCACGTCACCACTAGTTAAACTAATAGCCTTTAATTTTGCTGCGGGAGTGCCGCTATTCTCAGCGATGTACAGCATACCGGCAGCTTCATCTACAGCAGGAATAGAACCGTCTGCCGCCAATTGAGCCTCAAAACGTTTTTGGCCACTTTCTGCAAACCCTTGCACATAAGTCTTCGCACTGCCATTTACCGTGCGCTCGTCGGTGACAATATAAGTTTTACTGGCGCGATGGTAGCTTAGATATTTAAACTTACCTTGAACTGTGTTGGCAGGCAGACTCCACACCTGTGTAGTGCGCGCGGCAGAAGCACGCGTCTCACTGGTTTTTGCATTCACAAACCCTTGTGTGGCACTTAAACCAATCGAGGCTAAAGCATATTGGTTCTGAGCAGTTTGCGTCATCAATAACAGGCGATTACCAGCACTGTCGTAAGTTAACCCAACCAAACCGGCAACCGTTCCAGCGTAATACATTTTAGGGATTGCACTGGCTAAAGACGCAGCTGATAACTGCTGATCTTTACCCGCAAAATAGGCAGTTTGGTAACGGGAGTTAAAATCAAACATAGTGAACGCAGAGAATAAATCCGCATTGCCCGCGTACTCAACCCACTGCGGAATATTCGATAAGAATATTTTGGCTATAAAATCATTGGTAGTATCAAACGTCGCCAAATAACCACCCGGCACCAACGCCATAAATTGTGGTTTCAGCGCGCCAGGGCTATTGGTCCATTGGGTGGATTCTTTCAGCACTAAGTTATCAGCCGTTATAGCCTCGACTTGTACATTCACCACTCCAGAAAGCACCGGTACAAATCCTTTCCAAAGTGTTGGGTCGCTGGAATCCTGTGTTAATAACACACCATTGACCGTAACCTTACCGCTATTTAACGGACCGTTTGATTCTTTGTCATCGACTTTTACAACTGTTTCAACATCAATCGGCACACCCTGACCGACGTTAGCATTTGCCTTGGGGCTCACCAACGCTAAAGACGCCTGTGTAATATCATTGACAGATACGCGCAGGTTTTGCTCAGCCGTACTTTGTCCCACCTGAGCGGTGATATTAATAATATATTCGTTATTGCCATCCGTATCGGCAGGATTTTCATAATCCGGAGCCACTTTAAATGAGAGTGCTCCTGTGGTTTCGTTAAGGCTAAACGCACCTGCATCAGGCCCACTCATGGAGTATTTAATTTGGTTAGCATTAGCGCCTGCTTGCGCTTTGGCCGTCCAAAATACCGACTGGGTATTTTCATTGACATTTGTACGCGCAAGCGAGGTATTAAACGTAACGCCCGTTCCCACTCCCGTACAACCCACCAGCGATGCAGCCAAAACAAGGCTCATTAAACGGCGTGGAAATCGGGGCATAGTTAACTTCTGCTGTTCCATAGGAACTCCAATGATAGTTATGTAGTTATAAGTAAATATTTATTATAAAAAGCAGGGAAAAATTAAAATTATTTTTTAGCATGCCACCCTACAGCGACGCATTCCCAGGCCTATTGAAGAGGCCCACAACACACGCAGCAAATAGGTTCAGGCACTGCTCTCCAATACACGGGTTGGCATAGGAATTAGAAAACGAATACATATAGCAGAATTAAATACCCCGCCTTTGATAAAGTTACCTCATGACCAGAATAGGCCTAGGCGAAAGCTGACACAGCAGCATTGAATTAATTTAGAGCGCCGAATGTACATGAGTGGTTACTTCTTTTGTATCGATAAATTCACATATTCGTCAGCTCGGCATAGCGCTCCGTCAACTACCGCGCGATTTTATAATCGGCATCAAAGGTTGTACAAAAGCGGCAAAATGCGTAAAGAACGATGAGATATATATTAAATAATCTTCCTGTTTTGTCAGACCAAAATATTTAATTTATATGGGGAATATATTCCCATATAAAGACATTAATAAAATATTACCTAGTGGCGCGAGATTGCATTGGACAGCAAGTAACCTTTGATTTGGGCTGAAAAGTGCCGGAGATAAAAGCAGACATCTCCTACAGCTCAAAAAGGCTTTTGGTCTGCGGTCGCCCATCAACACAATCAAGCCCACAAAACGGCTCGCCTTTGCTGGTTCAATATCAGGCGCTGTGATTATTTTTTATACGACCGTATGGAGGGTTCATAAACTGACACCACCTGGTTTTAAGTGCAGGTCACTGGCAGAGCTGGCATCAGTTAAAAAAGGCTTTAGCCGCTAAAAGATGGAATCACTTTAACGAGTGATGACAAAGTCGGAGAACAGAATAGGTGGGGTAAAAGACCAGCCGTGCGGGGGAAACTAGGCGAGAAAAGTGAATCCCACGCACTTAGAGAACCCGCAGTCGTCGGCAATTGCTCCAGGGCTTGGGTTCCCACGTCGCCCTACCTCGATTCCACGCCCGGTGAAATACTACCTTCCCCATCCTTGGGGTCGTCCTACATCCATGCAGCCGTGCATTGCTCTAACTCAAGTTCATTACAGATGAAATGCTACCGCCCCTATCCATGACAATGTCATTAAGTTAAGGATTTTCTGAATAGGAAACTCCTGTAGGGGCGCTCCTACGATCTCCCTTAACTTAATGACATTGCCACCCATGGACTCGCCCTGCATCCACGCAGTCGTCTGCTTTCTAGCGCGGCACCAGCCGGGGCGTTAGCCTAAATTCACCGACTAGATTGCTCAGATCTTACCTGGATACATTTTGCCTGATCTTAAAATCCTTGAATGCAGCGCTAGCCAATAAATTCAAGAATAAAATCGGTGCGCTTTGACACGCTAGACTTCAGTAGTAACAATCAACCGTATCGCCGAGAGTTGTAAATGGCTCTGCTCTATTAAGGCGGTAAGAATTGCCGCGTGGCGATGTTTTAGGGCCTGTAATTCAGCGTCCTGCACATGCGCGCCGCGTTTGGCTAAATCCTGTAAGCGGTGGATTTCACGTTGATAAAAGTGGTTCACCTCAGCGCAAGCATGATCAATGATCTGCTGTTTACTGGCTTCGGCAAATGCTTCTGCGCGTTTATACCAGGTGGGGATTTCGTCCTTTTTACTTTGAATAATCTTGCGCGCTAATTTTTTATCAACGGATTTTAATGATTGCTGCAATGCTTCTTCCGGCAACAATGCGGATAAATTTTTATCGCTAATATCCAATACCAAAGCGCGCACCGAAAATGCTGATAAAAATGGTAAACATTCTTTACCCTGCGCTGATTGCAGCAGAATGTCAAAACAAGCCTCCAGTAAACACTTGCCCGGCGGCAATTGTTTACTGGGCAGCAAAGCTACCGAGGCACATCCCAATTCGGAATGATGCAAGATTTCCCACAGGCCGCTGATAAACGGTGAATCCCAAGTAATAAACATCACGTCTTCACGACTATTGGCCAGCTCGCGGGAAAAAGTAACCTCAACGCCTTCCAGGGGTATGCCTGGAAGGGAGCCGATTAACATATTGTCTGCAGGTATTAACGAATAGGCACCGTTTTGCGTTTCTTCAAAATGGAAATTAAATAAGCTACTCGCCATTTCAACGAGCTCCAATGGGGTTTTAGCTTCAAACGCTTTAATTCCTGCCACTAGTTCACCAGCCCGAGGTTCACGACAAGAATTCATTTCTAGCAGTGCATCCCGGCCCTCACTGATGGCATGTTTTAACTGCTTAACCTTATCCTGTGCCAGACTAAATAAATCAGAATTGTCAGCAGCTAAATTAATTTTAGGCCAAAATTCATCGTGCACAGCTCCGGCGGCTGGATTTTGCTCAGCGATACAGTCAAGCACCTGGTTGTACCACTTAAACTGCAAAGCACTGAGAGAATTGTCGGCATATGGAACATGAATAAATACATCCTGGCGTTGACCTATGCGATCCAAACGGCCGATACGCTGCTCCAGAATGTCCGGGTGATCGGGTAAATCCAAACAGACCAAATGATGGCTAAACTGAAAATTACGCCCTTCGCTGCCTATTTCGGAACACAACAAAACCTGTGTACCCTCATCCATATTGGCAAAATAAGCCGCCGCACGATCGCGTTCAACCAGGTTCATGCCTTCGTGAAACAAAGCCGCATCCAAACCATGTTTTTGCCATAAAAAAGCTTCAGCCTCTAAAACATCCGCTTGGTTGTGGCAAATAACCAATATTTTCTCCTGTTTGTGCGCCTTCAAAAATTGCGCCAGCCACTCAAACCGAGCATGCCAAGTATCTTCTGCTAACTCATGGGCTACCGGTATTCGAGCGGGAAAACCTTTAACCTGTGCGCGGGAATTTCTAAACATCACCCGCCCCAATCCGTGGCAATCCAATACCTGAGCAATTAAGTCCTCGTCATTTAATTCATTGTCCAACTCAAATCGCTTAACTAATTGCGCACGGCTAGCCGGAAGCTGCCTAATCAGCTGGTTAATTTCCGCAAAAGATTTTTCTTCTTCTTTGAAGCGCTCAATGTCGGTGTATTTAGCCGGATCTAATAACTGCAGGCGGGCAAAATGGCTATTAAAACCCAATTGCTCCGGCGTAGCCGTTAACAACACTATATGGGGGCACAGGTGAGCTAGCCGCTCCAACACAGAAAAACTGGCTGTTCCCGGTTGGATATGATGAGCCTCATCCACAATCACACAATCAAATTCTGCTGTTAACAAGGCATCCGCTTGCGTTGTTAATACAGACTGTGGGATTAAATGAATTTGACCGATAGCAAAATCGTGATCAGAACCTGCATACAACTCGGGGCGTAAACTAAAACGACGAATTAACTCAACCAACCATTGCACCTGCAAAGGATCAGGCACCACAATTAATGCGCGCCCAATCCGCTCGAGCTTAAGCAGGCGTGTAAGAATCATACCCGCTTCCAGGGTTTTACCCAGCCCCACTTCATCAGCCAATAAAACACGTATTTGCTGGCGCTCGCACGCAGCCCAGGCTACATACAACTGATGAGAAATAAGATTCGCGCGAATCCCCAGCAAACCATTGAGGCGGGAATTCCAAGTACGCGCCAAGGCGTCATCTAATTGACGGCGAAAATAAAACCACTTGGATTTATCTAGCTGCCCAGTAAGCAGGCGCATGTAGGGCTGATTAAGCTGGATATCGCCCGCTAATTCAGTTTCCGGTACCAGCCTATCATTACCTACGTCGTAAAGTAAAAAGCCTTTATTCTCAAGAACCTGAACAACTCGGGCGCTGGAGCCATCTTTAAGTTTGATCGTGTCATCAACACCGTAGCTAATACGGGTAAGCGGCGCCTGGTTCTTTGCATAGAGTCGTTCGGTCTCTACCTGAGGGAAAAACACCTCCACCGTACGGGCTTGCACAGACATAACAATGCCCAAACCCAATTCCGGTTCCGAATCTACGACCCAACGTTGGCCCTGCACAAACTCCGACATAACTACCTACCCAAGTCACTGGCGCGAGCAGACCTCGCGCGCATACAAAAGGCGGCGATTGTACGGATTTTTGCGGCAGGCGCCAGAAAATAAAGCGAACGCCCGCACTAAGGCAGGCTTGAAGGTTATAGACCAATAAAAAGCTGGCTTAGCTGAAGTCTCGCGCGGATTCCGGGCCGGGTCGTCGTCAGACTAACCATTAGCCTTTTTTAGGTAAAACGGCGAATGGTTCCACCTGAACCTCTTCACCTGGCTCGAATAAAGCCTCGGGGCGCCCTTTACAGGCCTTCACGAGTGCCTCGCGTTTGCGAGCAAGTAATAAGCCAATGGATTCGGTCTGGGCCTCACTCAAACCGGGCACATTTTGTTCTAAAAACTGACCAATGGACTCCGCCAGCTCCAACATCTTGTCATATTCATCGGCGTCTTTTTTATTTTGAAACATAGCCCCGTCCCGATCACACTGCCATACAGCGATAACTGCCATTGTGTTGCCTCACCAAAATTACTGTGTGCGCATACAGTACTTTCTAGATTGCTATTGGTCAAGCGGCTAAGGCACGGTTTCTGCAATAAAGGCAGAATCTTCCTCACCGCCAGAATATTGTCATGGAATCAGCGCCAGAGCCTTCAGAACCGAATAACCCCCTAGACAAGCTGCATGAATTACTCCGACAGGCAGAGTTGCAAAATTTGCAACTGCAATTGGAATTGCGGTTTAAAAAGAACATGGCCATTTTTAAAGAGGCCGCGCCCGAAATATACCACCAATTTATCGACTACGAGCCCAAGGAGCTGCGCTTGCTCTACACGGATGATGGGCATTTAAATTTGGTTAACTACACGCTGAATAATAAACCGGTATACCCTGGCGACCCCAAAGAATTTATCGATAGACAGGTTGAGGATTTTATAGCACTACCCTCAATTTCATCCGTAAATTTTGCCAAAACCAAGATAATGAATGACGCACACATACATGCGCCCCTGATTAATCATTTAATTGATAGCTACGCTCCTTTTCACGACTCTATAAAAGTTAACTGCAACCAACCTATTGGTATGTTTTTGATGACCGGTGTCGGTTTGGGTTACCAATTACCGCAACTGCTTGAAAAACTCGACATTTACACTCTCTGTATTTTCGACCCGCATAAGGATTCTTTTTATGCATCTCTGCACACAATCGACTGGGGATTAATCATTCAGTATTTCCTTCGCCCTTTTAGAATGATTAAACTCTTGGTGGGCATGGAAACCCAAGATGCCATGGCTGAATTGCGGCTACTCACCGACCGTATTGGACTACACAATGTTGTATTTACATTTATTTATCGGCATTTCGGTAGTGCCAAAGAAGAAGAATTTATCAATACCTACACCAAAGAATTTCACCTCAATGCAACAGGCACAGGGTTTTTCGATGATGAGCAGGTAAGCTTCGCGCATACCATAGCCAACTTGAATAACCAGACACCCATTTTTTTACAGCAATCAGATAAAACAACGTCCCTCCCCCCCTTACTGTTAGTCGGCAATGGCCCGTCACTTGACAAACATATTGAATTTTTACAACGCAATCGCCCTAACGCCATTGTTATGTCCTGTGGCACAGCCTTGAGTTCTTTGTCCAAACGCAAAATTAAACCGGATTTTCACGTCGAAATGGAGCGCAATATTGATGTAAAAGATTGGTTAGAGGTAGGCACTGAGCCGGCAGACCGCGAGGGAGTCACTTTGCTTTGTCTTAATACCTGTGCACCGGATGTGATTAAAATGTTTTCCGATGCCTGTATTGCCAAAAAACCTAATGACTGTGGCGAGATAATCATCGACGACTTAGTGGAGCAAAACTGCCAGGGCACCACCATCCGCGCCTTACCCCTGTGTAACCCAACGGTTACCAACGCAGGCTTATCATTTGCGCTGGCAATGGGATTTACTGAGATTTATTTGGTCGGCGTTGATTTAGGCATGAGCCCCGAGGGTGACCACCACTCCACCCTAAGCCCCTACCACGCATTAGCCGCCAAAACGCAAATTAAAGACCTAAGCCCATTAGAAAACACCAAAACCAATTACTTTATTAAGGGCAACTTTATTGATCAAGTCTCAACCAGCGTATTTTTAGACTCTACGCGAGTAAATATGCAAATTTTGCTCACCTATTATGAGCGCACCAAAGGCGGCATCAGGGTGTACAACTCCAATAATGGCGCCTTAATTAAAGGCACGATTCCAACCCCCCTAAGCGACATCAAAGATTTTTCTAACTTAAATGACAAAGCGGCTGTAATACAGGAACTAAAACACACTCACTTCATTCGCCCTAAAGAAAGCAACAGCATCCAAAAAAGCCAAGTCAATCATTACCTACGCAATTATTTTGAAGTGCGTAAGCAAATTGGTTTGCCCAAAAAAATCGTCAACCGGAAAGATTTTTACGAACGAATCACGGAAATATTTAACCTTATACGTCAGCAACGTGATAAAAACTCTATAACTACAATGCTGCTGCGTGGCAGTATGCACGGCTATTTTACACTTATGCTGCGAGCCTGTTTATTTCAGAAAAATCAGCAGGATTACGAAAGAGCTTACGAGATAGGCCGCAAGACTTATATGGCGTTTTTAAAACAATGTTATGCCATTATGGAATCCAACCCCCTGAAGTTAGATGACACTCACGATAAAAACATTATTGCCGCACGCAAAATTCTGGGTAATGAAAAGTGCTAAATCCTATTTTCCGCCCAGCGAATCCCAGCGATTGTCGCTGGTTATGGCAGACGCGTGAGCACCCGAGTGTCGCAGCACAATCGCTCAACCCTACCCCAATACCCTATATAAGGCATTGCCGATGGTTTAGGCAGTTGTTAAAGAGCAACCAACGGCGCTTGGATATTTTTATAGACGCAATCACCGACACACGAATAGGTTACATACGTGCGGAACCTTTCCAGTCGGGCCAACTGCTGTCATGGGCAGTCACACCGCAGCTTCACGGGCAAGGATTTGGCAAATTGATGTTAAACCGCTGGTGTGAGCTGGCAACAACGCCTCTTTGGGCACAGATTAAAAAGGAAAATAAAGCCTCGCAATCCATCGCTGCACACGCGCAATTCTTGCGCGTTTACGAAAAAGACGGCATTGAAACCTGGTCTAGGGCTACAGCAGCTTGAAGTAGGTTGGCGGCGACGGTCTGGCAAATTAGAAACCAACTCCGCTTTTACACAGGTTTCATTTGGGGAAAAGCGACCAATAAGGCAGCCATTTTTTTATCTCGACTAACTGTATTATTCCTTATCCAGTTGCTGTCCAACTATTTCTGACGGTATTAATAAAACAGCTTTAGGTCAATAGCTTCAGCCATGACCTTATAACCATTTTCATTCGGATGTAAATGATCACCAGAATCCACAGCACTCAATAGACGGGACTGATTGTTGGGGGCGCGCATGGCGGCGTCAAAATCAATCACCGCGTCAAATTTTCCACTGGTACGAATCCAATTATTAACTTTTTTACGCGCTGCCTCGCGATCAGCCGAGTCGTAGGATGAACCACCAAAGGGTAGGATCGTTGCCCCATAGGCTAACAGGCCTTTATTATGCGCTTTGTCTACCATCTGCCCAAATTGGGTAATTAAATCGTTGGCAACGTTATTAGCGCTGGTGGAGTTGCCTAAATCATTTACCCCTTCAAGAATAATCATCCACTGCACACCAGTTTGCTGCAGTATATCCTGATCAAAACGCAGATTGGCGGCCGGGCCCAAGCAAGCTTTAAGCACGCAATTACCACCAACACCATGGTTTAACACACCTACATTTTGTGTATTAACCTGAGCCAACAAGCGCCGCGATAATTCATCCGGCCAACGATTGTGTTTATTGGTACCCGACCCACGCCCATCGGTAATGGAATCACCCAATATAGCCACCGCTGCGCTGGTTTGTGGCGCCTCAACATCTAATGCGGATATGACGTACCAATGGTCGGTTTTGGTCGCGTTATTGAGGTTAGCGACGGCCACAGCATTGCCAGTTTGAAGATAAGAAGTGGTGCGCGAACCGGGGTGGCCAGTAATATCTTGCGGCACGCTGCCAAATTGTAGCGTTATGGCAATACTCGCTCGCGCTGACAGGTTAAATTCCAACGGATCTGATACCACCGCACCTTTCGCCGGAATAACAACTTCCGATTTGCCGGTAAATGTCAGAGTGTTATCACTCAGTGTATCAATGCTGCCACCATTGACTGAATTAGCAATATGAGCAGCCTTAATAGTTAAAGGGCTGTTGCTGTATTCATTGGACAGGCGCAGCCGCAGTTTTTCACCGCCAATTGACACCTGTATAACCTGCCGCAGTGTGTTATTAGCCAAACCCGGTGAAGGCGGACGATTATCTGTTTCTACTAATTGTTGCGACGTAGCCCAGGTGCCTACCCAAATTTTACTCACTTGGTTGCCGCTACTGGATGAGCTGGAACTAGATGAACTGGAACTTGTGGAGCTTGAGGAATTTGACGAACTGCTTGAGCTAGAACTACTTGAACTTGATGAGCTAGAGGTAGTTGAAGAACTCGCGGAGCTTGACGAACCGGTATTCTCGCCGCCGCAGCTAGACAAGATACTGGCGGCCACGAAGAACAGGCTCATTGCGTAAATTGATTTCATTATTGTCACCGAGTGGTTTTGTAGGCAGTGAACCGCTTAGCCCTTCAAAGATAACGCAGCAAAGCTCTATACAAGAAACTCAACCGCAAACACAGCGACCGGCAGAAATCAGCAACTGGGTGCAGCTATTATTGCTATTTTTAGGAGAAACAATTGGAATCAATACACAATTTAATCACATTGCATGGCCAATTACTCTGTTTCGTATGTGGAGTTTTTTAAAGTCTGACCGTATCAATGCAAATAAGATAAAAACTCTGGTTTACTATAAACCGCGCCCTTGAAAAGGTCAGACTTTTTAAAAAGAAAAGGCCAGGCCAACCAATTGCCTTAGACGGCGATTGATTCGCCTAGTAGCTTGTTGACATAGGTTGATGGTGGCTGCATGGCAAAGTGGGATAGCTAGATAGATAGCGTAAATCTGAGATTAATTATCCAATTGGAAAAGATACGTTGGTTATAAACCACATTTGTTAACCCGACACTAAGACTCGCCGGGTTAACAAAAAACCAAAACACTACTCAGCCATAAAAGCTGCTTTAAGCGCAGCGTAAATCTGCTCCTTATAATCCGCTGCATTTACGTCAACACGCTCTAAAATTTCAATGAGGTGTTCGTTATCTTCCCTGCCCTGCCAGATTTTTCGGTATGTACCTTCTTTATAACCGTGATCTTGGCGGAAAAAATTCAGAATATTTTTACCGACGTACAAGCTATATAGCCGAATAAACGGCAAATGACTTAATTGCAGTAATTGAGCAAACTCCGCCACGGAAAACCCAGTTTGCTGCAGTGTCTTCGCTACAAAATGCTCAACAGCCGCATTAAAATCCTGCGGCCCAGTAGGTGCAAGCAGACCGGCGGCTAAGGTTTGAGCAATCTCATCAAGCGAGGCTCCAGACTGCAGCTCCATACTCAAACCAAAATGCCAAATATCCACCAATTCTAAGGCCACCTGATCCTGATCGGGGGTCTGCTTTTTCCACCATTTCCAGCCGTAGTGTTCTAGCAGCTCAGCAGATTCCACCCAAATTGCACGATGCCACGCATAACCCTGTGCACGCCATTGAGGATGAACCTTGTTATTCATAGCCTCTTGTAACTCCAACATGGTAATTAATTGTTGCTGCATAAAACCCTCATAAGCCTAAAGTGCAATCTTTGTGTCATAAATGTCCTATAGCTTAACAAACAACCCACACATGCACCAAAGATTGAGGTTGCTATGACACGGTTAGCCAAGTGGAGCCTACTGGATCACCGGTTGTTTTATTTTGTCCATAGATACAGCCACTTGCGGCTTGTTTATTGGTGGGCGCGGCTGTGTTCGGCTAGCGGTGATGGTTTTATCTACTGCGCTGCTGCCCTGGGCTTGTGGCGCCTGCACCTGATTATTCCACTTAAGGTCTTGGCTTTAGGGTTTGCGATTGAGCGCTGCGTTTATTTTATTGCCAAACCCCTATTTCGCCGCAATCGTCCGGCGGTTGCCCTCGCCCACTACAAAGCATTTATTCAACCGGCCGATATCTTTAGTTTTCCCTCCGGGCACAGCTCCGCCGCCTTTTTATTTGCCACTGTTTGGCATATTGCCGACGGGCCACTTAGTGTTATCGCATTTATTTGGGCAGCTAATATTGCGTTTTCTAGGGTAATGCTCGGGGTACATTTTATTTCGGATGTTATTGCTGGCGCGGTCATGGGTGTGTTAATCGGCACGGGCTGTTATCAATTACTGGAGGTGCGTGCGTGAGAATACTCTACGGTGTGCAGGGCACTGGTAATGGACACATTTCCCGCGCTCGCGCGCTAAACCGAGAGTTAAGGCTACTGGGCGCCGATATTGATTTTATTTTCAGTGGCCGCAACACACATGATTATTTCGCCCTGGATGAATTTCCCCAGCGCGCATTGCACCATGGTTTACAACTGGCTTTTGCGCAGGGCAAGGTTGATTTAATGCAAACCTGGCAGAAAAATAAACTGCCGTTGATGTTTAGCGAAATAAGTGCACTGGATACGCGCGCCTATGACTTGGTCATTTCAGATTTTGAACCTATCACCGCCTGGGCGGCAAAATTACAGCAGACGCCCTGTTTAACTCTAGGCCACCAATATGCGTTTAAGTACGCAGTACCGAAGGCTGAGGAGACCCTATTGAGCCGACATTTATTAAAAGCAGTGGCACCCTCTGAGCTGGCATTAGGTTTACATTGGTATCATTTTAATCAACCGATTTTGCCGCCCATTATTCAACACCTCACGTCATCTGCCTGTGAGCGCGGTTATTATTTGGTGTACCTTCCCTTTGAAGATCGGCAAGATATTGTTGATTTTTTAGAACCGCTTGAAGCGGAAAGTTTTATTTGTTTCGGGCCATATTCATCGGTAGAGAAGGTAAGCAATATTTTATTTAGGCCCTGTAGCGCGGAGGATTTTCACCCTGCACTGTGTGGTGCGCGAGGGGTAATTTGCAACGCTGGGTTTGAGTTGACCAGCGAAGCATTGCAGCTAGGTATTAAATTATTGGTCAAACCCCTACATGGGCAGATGGAGCAGGTTTCCAATGCCCGCACATTAGTTGAATTGGGTTTAGGCTTAGCTATGTCGCGCTTAGACGCCAGGCAATTACACTATTGGCTAAATAATTTTCAACCCAGAAAAATTATCTACCCTAATGTTGCTCGCGCCATTGCCCGCTGGATAAACAGCGGTAATTTTGCTAAAGAAGCGGCGGCGCAACAGATAACACAGCTAGCAGCAGAATTGTGGGCACAAACCGATTTTTCGGCCACACCTTGGCTGCAGATGCGCAACCAACATGCCGCCTAAAGACCATTATTAACCCGGCGACAAAATAGATCGTCCTGATCTATTTTGTCTTCGCCCCGCTAAAACGGGCGCAGATACGTGGATCTGCTCGTTTTAGCGGGGCTCGCGGCGCCTTAGGCCGCCGGTGCTGCATCCATGCAGCACTTATTAACCCGGCACTAAATGTCGCCGGGTTAATAATAACTTATTGATACACATTGGCGGCGACGGTTTGGCAAACTGGAATTCAACGAGCTGTTACGACACCTCTGATGAATTGCCGTTAGCTATTCACGTAGGCGACTAATTCAGGTATATAAGCCGCCGACTGATTAAACAACCTAAGAAAATTTGCCGATGTGGCTTTGTACAACTCTTCGGCCCGAATACCTCTAAGATCGGCAATATAATCAGCCACCTCGCGCACGTATTGGGGAATATTGGATTTGCCTCTATAGGGAATGGGCGCTAAATACGGTGAATCAGTTTCAATTAATAATCGATCCAGTGGAATTTTTTTTACCACTTCGCGCAGGTCGCCAGCATTTTTAAACGTCACAATGCCGGAGATTGAAATATAAAAATTCATATCCAACGCGGCCTTAGCCATGGCCCAGTCTTCGGTAAAACAATGCATTACACCTGAGCTAGTAAAATCGGCATGCTCGCGCATCAAGCTGAGGGTGTCCTGTTGGGCTTGGCGGGTGTGAATAATAACCGGCAGTTTTAATTGAGCGCCGGCCAGTAAATGATTTTTAAAACTCTCCTGCTGAAGCGCGGCAAATTCCGCTGAGTAATAATAATCCAGGCCAGTTTCCCCCAAGGCGACAACCTTAGGTGCCGACGCCCAGTCTATTAACGTCTCAACACTCAATAACTTATCTTTTACATCCGAAGGGTGGGCGCCGACTGATGCCACCACTGTGTCAAATTGATGCGCGATTGCTAATACCGCGTCTTTATTTTCTTCGCTGATACAGACGCACAACATACCCATCACGCCGCGCGCGCGCGCCTGTGCGATTAATTGCGGCAGCGTTTGCTGATGTGCGGTGAGGTCTAAGCGATCTAAATGGCAGTGGGAATCAACAATCATATTTATCTGCGCCACAAAAAAAGGCGCTAATTTTGCGCCTTTTATTAAATGAAGTCGATGCCGCTACGGGCCTTTACTGCTACATGGTGTGGGTCGGCCGGTCAGATTCCAGGGTGCCCGCTAAATAGGTTTCAATTTTTTTCGAGGCCGCTTCACTGTCGGCATTAAATTGCACACCAATACCCGCCGCGCGATTGCCCTGGGCACCCTTCGGCGTAATCCAGACCACTTTACCCGCCACAGGAATTTTCTCTGGTTCGTCCATCAGGTTCAACAACATAAACACCTCATCCCCTAAGGCATAGGATTTGTTGGTGGGGATAAACAAACCGCCGTTTTTAATAAACGGCATGTAGGCAGCATAAAGCACGGCTTTATCGCGAATGGTTAATGAGAGTATCCCGTTGCGGGCGCTACCACCCAATGCTTGCATGTGAGCCTCGTATTCTCTTATTCAATTATTGCCGACATTCAAACCTGGCACCTATGGCGAAACCGCTGACACCTTAGCGCGGGGGGTTGGTTGTGTCTAGGCACAAAACAACTGGCCGTGTCGCACTTCTAAGGTTAGGCCAGTTTGAACAGACTACCCAATTCTACTAACAATTCTTCCACCACCAGTTGCGCATTTAGGTTAACCCCGGCGAGCAGCAGGCGTTTTTTCTGCTGCAGGCTCTCATACAGGCGCAACAAGTCTTTTTTGTCCAGCAGGCCCAGGGACGCCACCGCCAAGGTCTGCGGCCGAAAAGGCTGAGCAAGGGCGCTGTGCACCCAGGCCATACACTGATCCAGCACCAGAGCAAGGCCCAACTGGGTTACGGGCTTGGCGATCTGCGAGAGCGACTGCCGAGCCGTTAAATATTGCTCCAGGTGCCCCGCCAGCGCAGCGCATTGCTCAAAATAACCCTCCTGCTGCCAACGAGCTACGCGCAAAGGCGCGCCCTGGGCGATAGCGAGTTTCGCTTCTGCATCCGCAACACCCTGCTGGTTTAGCCAGGCGAGCCCCTCGGCCCAAAGAGGAGTGGGCAATGGAACACGGGTGCAGCGGCTTTTGATGGTTGCCAGCAGCCGAGATGGATTGACGCTCACCAGGAGGAAATAGGTCTGACCGATGGGCTCTTCTAAATTTTTCAGCAGCGCATTGGCCGCATTGACATTCATCGCATCGGCCGGGTCAATCACCACCACTTTGCGGCCGCTTTGTTGGGCGGTGTTGGCAACAAATTCGTTGAGCGCGCGGATTTGGGCAATTTTAATCACCTTAGAATCTTCCTCCGGCGCGAGGGTAAATATATCCGGGTGATTCTGGTTGGCCAGTAATAAACAGCCTGCACAACTGCCACAGGGGTTGATCTCCCTCGGCGCTGTACACAACAGTAGTCGAGCGAAGGCGCGGGTGAATTCCGTCGCGCCAACACCTTCGGCCGCTGTCAATAACAGGCCTGCCGGTAGGCGATTGAGCTGCATCATTTGAGTTAATTGCTGCCAGGCTGGGTACAACCAGGGCAGCACATCGGTTGGATAAGAAACCATAATTCTGTCGCTTAAGGGTGAAACCTCAGCAGCGGTGCGTGGTGATCGCCGCTGAATTTTGGGAGAATAACGCTTTTTAGGCCAAATTCAGTGATTGATGTAATTTACCAAGACGACCACCTCATAGCGGTCAACAAACCCTCCGGGGTGTTAAGTGTGCCGGGGTTGGTGTGTGAGGATAATCTGCTGGATCGCGTCCTTAAACAATTCCCCAACAGCCGCACGGTACACCGCTTGGATATGAGCACCTCGGGGTTATTGTTATTTGCCCAATCCTATCCGGCACAAAAAGCCCTCAATCAACTTTTTGCTCAAGGCCGTATTAAAAAGCGCTACAAGGCTGTGGTGGCAGGGCTTGTAGCGGCGGATGCCGGTGAAATCCATCTGCCGCTCATCGCCGACTGGCCCAACCGCCCCCGCCAAAAAATTGATTGGCAGATTGGCAAAACCTCTCATACATTTTTTCGCACTCTCCAACGCTGCACCGCGAGCCAATCTAGCCTGCTGGATTTATTCCCGATTACCGGCCGCTCCCACCAATTGCGGGTGCACTGCCTGGGCATAGGCCATCCGATTTTGGGTGACCAGCTATACCATCTGGCTCAATCCCACCTGCAGGCGCCGCGCTTGATGTTGCACGCCGAACAAATATCCCTCCAGCATCCGGTTACGGCAGAGCCGCTGACCATTGATTGCCCACATGAATTTACCCAACTGATCAGTGCTTAGCGCAGTAACATCCAAAGCGACCGTCTATTGGCTGAATCTGAATGTTTTTCACCTCATTCGGCTCAGCCTGAGGGTGTTAGCTTAAAAAAATGTTCCAGCGCTGCGGCTATGTTTGCCTGCACTTGCTCTAGGGGCAGGCTGGCGTCGATTACGGCAAACCGCTTTGGATCCTGTTGGACACGCGCTAGGTAACCGGCGCGCACACGCTCAAAAAAAGCGGCCGTCTCCTGTTCAAAACGATCCAACTCACCGCGTTGGCGGGCACGGGCGAGGCCAGTGGCCACGTCTAAATCCAAATAAATGGTCAGATCCGGCAGGTAATTATTGAGAATGAGCTGGTGCAGCGACTCAATCGTCGCCAGCGGCAAACCGCGCCCGAACCCTTGGTAGGCGTAGGTCGCATCGACAAAACGGTCGGAGATAACCGTCTGCCCAAGCGCTAAGGCCGGGCGAATTTTCGCCGCCACATGCTGCGCCCGAGCGGCAAATACCAGTAACAGCTCGGTATCAGCCGTCATGGCCTCGGCGCGCGGCGCCAGCAAAAGTGTGCGGATGGCCTCGGCCAATTCAGTGCCGCCAGGCTCACGGCTGAGCACCACGTCCACCGCTCGCAGCTTAAACCAGTCGGCAATAAAGTTTAAGTTGGTGGATTTACCAACGCCTTCAACGCCCTCAAGACTGATGAAACATCCGCTCATGGCGTGTGTTTTCCCTTCGGTGATGACTGGTACTGCTCAGCGCGGTTGCTGCGTTGATAGTGCTCAACCGCTTTGTTGTGTTCATTCAACGTGGCCGAAAATACGTGGCTGCCATCGCCCTTGGCAACGAAATACAACTCATCCCCCTCCGCCGGATGCAATGCCGCCTGCAAGGCGCCCAAGCCGGGATTGGCAATCGGGCCGGGTGGCAGGCCGTCGATAAGATAGGTGTTATAGGGCGTTGGGGTTTGCAAATCTTTTTGCGTTAGGTTGCCACTGTAGGCCTCCCCTAGCCCGTAGATAACCGTCGGATCCGTTTGCAGGCGCATTTTATTTTTCAACCGGCGCACGAATACACCGGCAATTTTTTCCCGCTCGCTGGCAAGGCCGGTTTCTTTTTCAATAATTGAGGCCATAACCAGGGCTTCACTGGCGCTCATATAGGGCAAATTATCCGCCCGGGCACGCCAGGCGCGCTCAAGGGATTGCTGCATTTTTTTGTGGGCCTGCAGCAGAATGTCTTTATCCGAATCCCCCGCTAAATAAGCGTAGGTATCAGGGAAGAACCAACCCTCTAAGCTTTCATAATTAAATTGCAGAATTTTCTTGTGATCTTCGAGAGGCTTGCTGGAGAGATCGTGACGCAGCTTAGGCTGCTGCTTAAGTATTTCAACAAATTCTTTGTAGCTAATTCCCTCAGGAAAAGTGACGGAATATTTAATCACCTCGCCGCGTTGCAATTGATGCAACAGGCTTAACGGGCTGGTTTTGCTCGGCAACTCATATTCGCCCGCCTGCAGTGGTTTAGGTTCCACCCAGTGGGCATAAGCACGCCAAATAAGCGGCCACTGCACACGGCCCGCCTCAGCCAAGCGATTGGCAATCTGCCCGGTAGACTCGCCTCGGTTAATTTCAAACACTAAAGCTGAGGTAGCGGCTGCGGTGGGAGTTTGCATCCATTGCAGCGCCCAAAAGGTGGCGCCCATAGCACCCAGGCCGACGCCCAGCAGCAGAAGTAGTATGCGTTTAATCAATCGGTTAGCCATGTGTATCGCGCCATAAGGAGCCGATAGCGCGCTGATACTGGCGCGTGATCGGCCCGAGGTTAAAGTGGGTCTGCTCGATCTGAGATACCGGCCAGATGCCGCGCAGGCTGTTGCAGATGAACACTTCATCAGCGCTCAAAACATCCGCCAGCGAAAATGCTGCGCTGTGTACCACCTGCGCTTCAGCCGCCGCCTGCTGCATCAGCCAACGGCGCATAACACCTGCAACGCCGCAATGGCTCAGCACGGGTGTGTACAGTTCGCCTCGGCGCAGCCAAAAAATATTGTGGGTGAGCGCTTCTATTACACAATCCTGTTCATCCAACAGCAGCCACTGACTCTGTGCGGCCAGCGGTTGCTGAGCGGCCAACACATATTCCAGCCGGTTAAGATGCTTAAGGCCGCCCAAAAGCGCACTGCGGCTAAGCCGCAGGGGTGAAACCTGTAAAGCAACACCCTGCTGAGCGACTTCAACTGACTCAACACAGGGGCGGTATAGCCAATAATAATTGGGCACAGCCTTAGGATCGGGTGTGTAGCCTGGGCTCTCGCCGCGCGTCACTATGAGCTTTAGTGCACCGAAGGCATCGGGCGAGGCAAGCATCTGCGCCAAATCGCTCAACACTTGTTTGAGCTGATGTTGCAATTCGGTCTCACATACGGGGATATTGAGGCGCTGGGTGCCATCGATTAGGCGCTCAAGATGCAGGGGCCAAAGCGGCACAGCGCCGGCCTGATAGCGCATGGTTTCAAACAGCCCATCGCCATAGGCCAAGCCGCGATCGACAATTGCCACCTGCCCGGCGGGAATCCCATTCACCCAGGTAATCGGTGTTGCATCACTCGGGGTGGTAACCGCAGCCATCTGTTGTATCTCAAATTTATACGCGGCGAAAAACTAGCGTTCCATTGGTGCCGCCAAACCCAAATGAATTGCTCAGGGCGACGTTAAAGGCGCGCTCCTGGGCGCTATGGGGGACAAAATTGAGATCACAGCCCTCGTCCGGTTCATCCAAATTGATGGTGGGTGGGGCCACTTGGTGTTGCAAAGCCAATACGGTAATGATGGCCTCCACAGCACCCGCCGCACCCAGTAAATGCCCAGTCATGGATTTGGTAGAGCTCACCGCCAGCGCATAAGCGTGTTCACCAAACACTGACTTTATAGCCGCGCATTCAGCCAAATCGCCAGCACCAGTGGAAGTGCCGTGGGCGTTGATATAACCCACCGAGCTGCTGGCCAAGCCGGCATCGTGTAAGGCATTGGTGATCGCCAGCGCGGCACCATCGCCCGTCTCAGGGGGAGAGGTCATGTGGTAGGCATCACCACTGGTGCCAAAACCCACCAGCTCAGCGTAGATCTTCGCTCCACGCGCTTTGGCCAGATCGTAGTTCTCCAGCACCATCACCCCTGCGCCGTCACCCAAAACAAAACCATCGCGGTTTTTGTCCCAGGGGCGGCTGGCCGCCTGCGGGTTATCATTGCGAGTGGAAAGCGCCCGCGCTGCGCCGAAGCCACCGATGCCAACCGGTGTAGTGGCCATTTCGGCGCCGCCACAGAGCATAGCGTCGGCGTAGCCGTACATAATTTCGCGCGCAGCCATGCCGATGCTGTGGGTACCGGAGGTACAAGCCGTACAGATGGCGAGATTGCTGCCGCGCATGCCGTAGCGGATGGAGAGATTGCCCGCCACCATATTGATAATGGCGCCGGGCACGAAAAATGGCGAAATACGCCGAGGGCCCTTGGTTAACAGCGTATCGTGGGCGTCTTCAATAGAGCCTAAGCCGCCGATACCTGAGCCAATAATGCAGCCAATGCGATGAGCATTGGCCGAGGTGACCGCAAGGCCCGCATCTTCCATGGCCTGAATACCGGCCACCATGCCGTAGCGAATAAACGGGTCCATTTTGCGGGCGTCTTTTTCGCTTAAATAGGGCGCCAAATCGAGATTTTTTACCGGCGCACTAAAGCGCGTGGCAAAGGCGGAAGCGTCAAAGGAATCAATTAACTGTGCGCCACTGGTTCCTGCCAGCAGTGCCTGCCAGCTGTCTGTCACTGTATTACCCAAGGGACTCACCATCCCCATGCCGGTAACTACCACTCGATTTCGCACGTTGGCCTCACTTCAAATACGTCGTGCCGACGCAAGCCGAACCGCGCCGCATAACCCAATAACAGACAGCGTCTGCATCCTATTGAGGGTGGTAAGCTGCCAGGGCCTAACTAGGCCCCACCACCGAATCTAAATGCCTTACCCAAAAAAAACAAAAGCCGTACAGGTACGGCTTTTACGCTTATGCGCTGGGCAGAAGGCTTACATTACGCAAGGTGCGTGGTGATATAATTGATCGCCAATTGCACAGTAGTAATTTTCTCAGCTTCTTCATCGGGAATTTCGGTTTCAAATTCTTCTTCTAACGCCATCACCAATTCAACGGTGTCTAAAGAATCCGCGCCTAAATCTTCCACGAAAGAAGCCTCGTTTTTCACTTCTTCTTCTTTAACGCCTAGTTGTTCAGCAACAATTTTTTTGACGCGCTCTTCGATACTGCTCATGTGTGGGTAACTCCTCGTAGCCTTTATTGGAATTGGGCAAAGATAGCCGCCGTCGCTCGATAATACCTGCGCCTGGGGTGGCTGACTTGGGCGCGCATTTTAACGGGATTTTTCCCTTTTGTAAGCCTTGCAGGGAAATTTCTTGTGGATGCGGCCCGAAACTCATAAAAATTCATAAGCCACAGGGCCTATTATTGGCTCATGTACATGCCGCCGTTGACATGTAAGGTCTCGCCAGTGATGTAACTGGCGCTGTCAGAAACCAAAAACGCCACTGCGTTGGCAATTTCTTCAGGCTTGCCCAAGCGCCCTAAAGCGACCGAAGCGCTTAATTGCGCCTTTTGTGCTTCAGGCAGATCGCGAGTCATATCGGTCTCAATAAACCCGGGAGCAACAGCATTAACGGTAATATTGCGCGAGCCAATTTCGCGCGCCAAAGAGCGGGTAAAGCCCATCACACCGGCCTTGGTGGCGGCATAGTTGGTCTGCCCTGCGTTTCCCATGGCGCCCACTACGGAGGCGATATTAACGATCCGCCCCCAGCGCTGTTTCATCATGCCGCGCAGACAGGCTTTGCTTAAGCGGTACACCGCACTTAGGTTGGTGTTAATCACATCAAACCACTCTTCATCGCTCATGCGCATCAGCAGGTTATCCTTAGTGATGCCTGCATTGTTAACAAGAACAGTCACCACGCCGTGTGCGGCTGCGATCTCGGCGACTAACGCCTCGACTGATTCGCCATCAGTGACATTAAGCACCTTGCCCACGCCATTTATTTTCGCTTCGTTAAAGCGGTCGGTAATGGCCTTGGCACCTGCCTCACTGGTGGCAGTACCCACAACAAACAGGCCATTTTTGCCCAGTGTTTCAGCGATTGCAGCACCAATACCACGGCTGGCGCCGGTAACCAGGGCAACTTTTTGTTCGGACATATCAGTTCTCTTCCTATAGGTTTTTAAAAGGACGCTTCACATGCACAATAACTAGAGCTGAAACTGGGCCAAAGCTGCCTGCCAGCGCGCGAGATCATCCGTGGCAAGATTAGTTAGCCCCTTATGAATGCGTTTGTTCAGGCCGGACAACACTCGCCCCGGGCCAACTTCTAATGTGGTGTCTACACCCTGCTCCACCATAAACTGTACCGACTCAACCCAGCGCACTGGGGCGTAAATCTGTTCAATCATCAAGGCCTTAATCCTGGCCGGATCTGCCTCTGGGCGGGCGGTAAGGTTATGTACAACCGGCACCTTCGGTGCGAAAAACTCAACGGTTTCCAAATCGGCTGCCAATCGCTCAGCAGCAGGCTTCATCATGATGGTGTGGAAAGGCGCGCTCACAGGCAGCAGAACGGCGCGGCTTGCCCCCAGCTCAGTTGCCCCTGCCATAGCCGCTTCAACCGCAGGGATTTCGCCAGCAATCACCACCTGACCAGGAGAATTAAAATTAACCGGCACTACAACACCCTGCTCGCTAGCCTGCGTACAGGCCAACTCAACCTTAGCGTCCTCAAGGCCCAGTATGGCCGCCATGGCACCTACTCCCGGCGGCACAGCCGCCTGCATGTAGCGACCGCGCAGCTGCACCAGCTTCACAGCCTCAGCAAACTCAACCACCCCGGCGGCTACCAGTGCCGACCATTCCCCCAAGCTATGCCCGGCCATATAGTTAGGCCGGTAGTGGCTGCGCGCACACCAGGCGCGCCAGAGCGCAATACTTGAGGTGAGCAGCGCTGGCTGAGCCTGCTCGGTTAAATTCAACTGCTCCTGCGGCCCATCACTGACTAACTGCCAGAGGTCATAGCCTAAAACCTCAGAACTTTCTGCAAAGGTTTGCGCCACTTCGGGCAATTCACCCCACAGACTTTGCAACATACCTACTTGCTGCGAACCCTGGCCTGGAAATACAAACGCACATTTAGACACAACAACACCTTAAATTAATTGGAGCCAGCGGCTCTATAAGCTAAATTCAACGCGGCCAGAAAGGCTTCTTGATCCGCCCCACCATGGCTTTTTACCACCACACCATTAACACCCAGCAATAAAGCGCCATTTAAGTGAGCCGGATGCAGCTGTGCGCGCACGCGTCCAAACACACCGCGACACAACCAGGCCAATAGGCGCCGCCACGGGGAAGCCGTAAACTCGCGGCGCAAGGCGCCCAGTACGGTTGAGGCAGCCGCTTCGGCGGACTTTAAAACCATATTGCCGATCAAGCCCTCACACACCACCACATCGGCGGCACCAGCAAACAATCCGGCCGGCTCGACAAAACCCAGGTATTGAAATTCGCTGCAGTTTTTTAAGCGTTGGGCAGCGGCTTTTACCTCGGGCGGGCCTTTTTCATCTTCCTGCCCCAAATTTAGTAACGCCACGGTAACGGCGCGCCCTAACACGCGGCGGGCTTGCTGAGCACCCAGGTGAGCATATTCCACTAGCCGATCCGCATCCGGCGCCAACACCCCGCCCAAATCCAACAACCAGGTAGCGCCGGTTGCGGTGGGCACAGCGGTGCATAACACCGGGCGGGTAACGCCCTGACAAATCCCCAGCAGATGAGCGGCCAGCATAACCAACCCGCCCGTATTGCCCGCGCTGACACAGGCATGGGCTGCACCGCTGCGCACATGGGCAAGCGCCTGCCCCATACTCGAAGCCTGCTTATGGCGCAGCACCAATGCGGGATTGTCGCCGGGCAGAACTGCGCTGGGAGCGGCCACCAAACGCAATCGCTCAGGACAAGAAGTGGGGGCTACAAAAGACTCAACGACGAACAGATCAACTTCAGCATCCGGCTGACACCGCACAAAAATACAGCACGCCTCAAACGCAAGACGGGGACCAAAGTCCCCGCCCATGCCATCTACGGCAATCCTGACCGCTGCGGCCAAGCTTACTCTTCGTCTTTAGAAGCAGTAATTTTGCGACCGCGAAAAAAACCATCTGGCGTCATGTGGTGACGCAGATGTTTCTCACCGGTGGTGGCATCAACTGACAAGGTCTGTGCAGTTAATGCATCGTGAGAGCGGCGCATGCCACGACGTGAACGCGATTTTTTATCCTGTTGAACGGCCATTAAAGTACTCCTACAACACTGGTTGAATTAGTTAGTTGATGATCCTTTCAAACGCGCAAGCACTTGAAAGGGATTATTGTGTTTGCTTGGCTCTACCACCACCTTGGGCGCTAAAGCCGAGCGATCCATACAGTCGTAATCGTGCGTGGGCACGAGAGGCAGAGCTAATAAAAGCTCCTCCTCGATAATCTCATAGAGGTCGGCCTGCTCCTGCGCCACCACCCAAGGCTCATACTCAGACGGCAGCGCCTTGGCGTCGTCTTCGCTCCACACCATAGCCAGAGAAACCTCCCCGCCCAGATGCAGCTCTACCGACTCAAGACAGCGCTGACACTGCATCACGACATGCCCATCAAAGTGGCCCGTCACTACACGATGCTTGGTTTCGGCAACCGCAAACTGCAGATCGACCGCAACTGCTTGCACCGCTTGCGCGACGCCCGCCAACCGCTGCAGGCCATCAGCCGGGATAGCCCCCGCAACCTGAACGCCATGCTGAGCAAATTTACGCGGTTCGATAAAACGAGGAACCATGGGGTAGAACCACCCTAAAAATAAGCGCGGCATCATATTGGCATCCTCAGCCTGTGTCAAAGAAAACCTAGCTAAATAACGCTCAATTTAACCGCCGCCACCCCAGCGCAAGAGTCTACGGCCGAGAAAATGGACATTTTTATAAAATGGAGCGCAAGCAATAACACCCCGAGGGGGATGCGGATTTTTGGCAAAAAACATTCATATTCAAGCCTCAGACGTAACGACAGGTTTAGCTGAGGTTATGAGGTTTGAGTAAGCCTGCTAGGATTACGCATTTATCCCACCAACTGCCGCCCCCCCCCCTAAAACCATGCCGCCGATCGTTCTTGCCTCCAGCTCACCCTACCGCAAAGCGCTGCTTGCGCGCTTAAACCTGCCATTTACCACCTGCAGTCCCGAGGTGGATGAGGCGGCCCGCCCTGGCGAAACGCCCACCCAACAATGCGAACGCCTCAGCCGCAGCAAGGCGCAGGCGATAAGCTGCCAGCAACCCGAGGCAATTGTGATTGGCTCTGACCAGATCGCCACCATCGACGGCGCAGTGCTGGGCAAACCCGGCAACCATGCGCGCGCCGTTCAACAACTCAGCCAATGCAACGGCCGCCAGGTGGATTTTTTCACCGGGCTTTGTGTGCAACAAGGCTTCCAGCAACACTTTCATTTGGCACACACCCAGGTGCAATTTCGCCAACTGACACCAGCGGAGATTCATCGCTATGTAACGATAGAAGTCCCGTTCGATTGCGCAGGCAGCTTTAAGGCAGAAGGTTTAGGCATCTGTTTATTTGACGCCATCAGCAGTCGCGACCCAAGCGATTTAATCGGCCTACCCCTAATTGCGCTGAGTCAGCTTTTGCGCCAATTCGGTGTAAATCCACTACTCGAAGCGGGTTAAACCTGAGAGGTTCTCTAACAGCTTGTTGAAATACCATCTTGCCAGTTCTGGTGGCGTTAAACTTGGGCTTAGTATCCCCCGAGAATCCTCATTTACCCGGTGTAAACGCCGGTTTTTTAAGGGGCCACCTAGCCAGCGCTTTGCCGTCTAAATTTTCATGGGTTCCCTAAGCATGCGACGCCACATCGAACGCTCAGCCCAAAATACCGATTATTGATCGGAACACAGGCCTGCCTTGCGAAAGTTTGCACCTAAGTATTGAGCTTAAAGTGCCCGCGCCAAAATCCAATCGATCACCAGAGAAAACTGATCAGTCACCAAAGCGGGTTTGTGGGCATGCAGCCTGTGTGCCTCATGGGCGCCGTAACTCAACCCCAGGCGTGGCATCTCCAGGGCGGCCGCCATAGCCAAATCATATTCAGTGTCACCCACCATCACAGCGTTGGCCGCCTCGCTGCGCAGCTGAGCCAACAGCTGCTGCAACATCAAAGGGTTGGGTTTAGACGCCGTTTCATCTGCGCAGCGGGTGGCGGCAAAACGCCCCTGCCAGTTAAGCATGTCCAGCATGCGATCAAGGCCCCGACGGCTTTTTCCCGTCGCCACCGCCAAAGGTATGCCTGCAGCTTCCAAACGCTGTAATCCCTCCTCCACCCCAGGGTACAAGGTGCAGAGGCTATTATCTTCATGGACAAAAATCTGCGCGTACTGCAGGCGCAACTGCTCAGCCAAGTGGTCGTCAATGCTGGGGTATAAAGTGCGTACCGCCTCAGGCAAGCCCAAGCCAATGATGTTAGCTATGGCCTTAGCATCTAATACCTCAAGCCCCGCTCGGCTGGCGGCCAGCTGCATACAGGTAATAATTTTGCCGGTGGAATCCATGAGGGTGCCGTCCCAATCAAAAATGGCAATCATCACCGCGCACCCTCTAGCTTATCCAGCACTGCATTTAGATCATCGGCTAATGGCGCCTCCACACTCAAAGGCACGCCGTTAGGCAGCACCAAATCAAGCCTTGCCGCGTGCAAGAACAAGCGCTTGCAGCCGAGACTGCGAAACTGGTTATTCACTTCCGACACACCATATTTTTCATCGCCAACCAAGGGACAGCCGGCGTACTGGGCATGTACGCGAATTTGATGGGTACGCCCGGTAATAGGCTTAGCCTCTAGCAAGGTGCAATGCGCAAAGGTTTTTAGGATGCGAAATTCCGTCAGCGATGGCTTGCCCTGAGTCGCTACTTTTACAAAGCGCTCCTGATTAATTTCAGCGCTTTTTAGCAGCGGAGCATTGACCTGGGTGCGATGTTTCGGCCAGCTGCCGCTCACCAGGGCCAAGTAGGTTTTTTGAATACTGCCGCGCTCGCGCAAACAGTCCTGCAGATAGGTCAACACACTGCGCTTGCGAGCAACCATGACCAACCCAGAGGTTTCCCGATCCAGCCGGTGCACCAATTCCAAAAAGCCCTGATTGCCCGGCAACTGCCGCAGAGACTCGATCAACCCCAGGCTTACCCCGCTGCCACCATGCACCGCCAAACCACTGGGTTTATTCACTATCATCAAGCCGTCGGCATCATAAATAACAGCGGCCAGCAGATGCTGCTTTAACCCCTCGCCGACCGGCACCACCGCTTGCTCTTGGCTTAGACGCATGGGCGGTACACGCACCGCATCACCGTTCTTAAGCCGTGTCTCCGGCTTCGCCCGGCCTTTATTTACCCGCACCTCGCCTTTGCGAATCACCCGGTAAATAAGCGACTTAGGCGCACCTTTTAAGCGGGATAACAAATAATTATCCAACCGCTGGCCATCTTCATTTTCTGTGACTTGGAAATACTGAACCGACACGCTAACTGCCACACCCGATAAAAAAGAGCGCGCAGTGTAGCCTGCCTACCCTAGGCAAACCCAGTAATCAATCGAAAACTAGAATATAGCCGCGCCTCGGTTTGTATAGCTGCCAACCAGGTGCTATAGTCAGCGGGTCTTCAACTGTAGGTGAAGCGTTGTGCATTGGCACAGCGGAATTTGATCCACCCTGTCGGCGACACCCAACGAGTTTAAACCGGCTTCCGAGCGAATTTTTGAAGCCTTATTACGCCGCACTGTAAGCGCGCTAGTACAGAACATTAAGAATAAAACAACCAAGAATATTAAGGCTCACCGCCAGATTAAGCACTTTTAGGCGGTGGGAATAGCAAGCCCCAAGTTAAGTCCTCGACGCCATCGTCTTATAATCGTCCGCTTAGGCGGCGCCTTAGCTCACTTTAGACACGCTGATCTTAGTATTCCTGGCCTGACCACAGTTCGGTGCCTTGAGATTTCCTCCTCAATGGAATTGGGCCCGCCCCTCTGGTACTTAAGTTTTCCCGGCCACAGGTTGCCGTTCTTAATTAGTTCTCGCTAGCGGCTTAGACCGGCATAGCTATCTGAGAACACATCATGACCAAAAGAATGTTAGTAAACGCCACCCAGGCGGAAGAGATCCGCGTTGCCCTGGTAGACAATCAACGCCTATACGACCTCGATATCGAAAGCCGTCAACGCGAACAGAAAAAAGCCAATATCTATAAAGGAAAAATCACCCGCGTCGAACCCTCCCTAGAAGCCGCTTTTGTTGACTACGGCGCTGAACGCCACGGCTTTTTACCTTTAAAAGAAATCTCCCGCGAGTACTTCGCCCGCGCCGAGCGCGACGGCGATGGCCGCACCCGCATTAAAGACCTCATCAAAGAAGGCACCGAGGTTATTGTCCAAGTGGACAAAGAAGAGCGCGGCAACAAAGGCGCAGCCCTTACCACCTTTATCAGCCTCGCCGGTCGCTACCTGGTTCTCATGCCCAACAACCCACGTGCTGGTGGTATTTCGCGCCGTATCGACGGCGATGATCGGGCCGATCTTAAAGATGCCCTCAGCCATATTGATGTGCCGCAAGGCATGGGTGTCATCATCCGCACCGCAGGCGTTGGCCGCACCGCCGAAGAACTGCAGCGGGACTTAAGCCGCCAGGTGCAACTCTGGGAATCAATCAAGTCGTCTGCCGAGTCTGTACCTGCCCCCCACTTTCTGTTTGAAGAAAGCGACGTCATCATCCGCGCTATCCGCGATTACCTGCGCCCTGACATAGTCGATGTCTACCTAGATACCCGCGATTCTTATGAAAAGGCCCAGGCTTATGTACAGCGCATCATGCCTGAGTACCTCAACCGCATTAAGTTTTACCAAGAGAGCTTGCCGCTCTTTAACCGCTATCAAATCGAAGGCCAAATCGAAACCGCTTTTGAGCGTGAAGTGAAACTGCCTTCCGGCGGCGCCATAGTGATCGACATTACTGAAGCGCTGGTAAGCATCGACATCAACTCCTCGCGCGCCACCAAAGGCGGCGACATAGAAGAAACCGCCCTCGCCACCAACCTTGAAGCTGCCGATGAAATCGCCCGTCAATTGCGCTTGCGCGATATAGGCGGCCTGGTGGTGATCGATTTTATTGATATGCAGGCGCCTCGCAACCAACGCGACGTAGTAAACCGTATGCGCGATGCACTGGCCATCGACCGCGCGCGGGTACAGATAGGCACCATCTCACGCTTTGGCTTGCTGGAAATGTCCCGCCAGCGCCTGCGCCCTTCATTGGAGGAAACTACCTCCAAAGTCTGCCCGCGCTGCCACGGCCAGGGCACCATTCGCGACACCAAATCCCTCTCCCTCTCCATTCTGCGCATCATTGAAGAAGAAGCTAAAAAAGAGCGCAGTGCTGAGATACGCACAGTAGTGCCAGTGCCAGTGGGCACCTTTTTACTCAACGAAAAGCGCAGCGCCATCAGCCAAATTGAAGCTCGCCATAACGCCCGCGTAGTGATTCTGCCCAACGCCGACATGGTGACACCACACTATCAAGTCACGCGCCTGCGGGACGACGAGATCGACAATACCGAGCTGAGCTACAACATTAAGTTAATTAATGAAGATGCCATCGAAGAGGCACAAGATGCCAAGGCCGCCCTGCCCTCCACAGCGAAGGCGGCCATCAGCCAGATAACACCGCTGGGCAATCCGGTGGAAATTAATAGCACCAAACCAGAACCTACTGCCACAGCCCTCCCTGCGGAGCCAGGTATTGTCGGCAAACTCATGAGTTTCTTTGGCAATCTATTTAAGTCTGAGCCTCCCGCTAAAGAAGAGGCTAGCCCGCAAGCAAGACCTCAACAGGGGCGCAACCGCCACGAAGGTCGGCAGCGCCACCGCCGCGATCACCGTCGCGATCGCAACGAGCGCCCTGATCGCAAAGAAGAGATCACCGACAACCGCTCAGCCGAGATCAGTGAGCGCCCAGCCCCTAAACCTCGCCATGAGCGGGCAGATAACCGCGTGCGCGACGAAAAACCTGCGCGCTCAGAAGCGGCAGATAGCCCCAAACATGCAGAGCGTTCCGGTGGTGACCGTTCACGCAACCGTCGCGGCCGCGCACAAGAAGTCAAGGCAGCTGAACCTGTCATAGACACCAATACGCTTGCCGTCGAGAGCAAAATCGAACAAGACGATCGCCCTCAGCGCCGTCCCAACAACCGCCGCCCTAAGCCCCATGAGCGTCAGCGCGGCCCAAGAGCTGAGGAGGCAAGCGTCCAGGAGAGTACTACTGATCAGCCGATTGATTTAGCTGAACTGGAAGAGCAGCTGAGCGCGGCAATAGCCGAGAATCAAAAGGCCCGCCAAGAAGCGCCAGCCAATCCTTTTATCAGCGCGCCCACTGAACAGCCGGAGCCTGTGGCCGCCACAGAACCCAACGAAGTGGCGATTGCCACTGCTGTGCAAACCGCGCCGATAGTTGCAGCAACAGATCACAGCGGGTTAGACAGCACGCCAACTCCTGCAGAAACACCGCAGGAAATTACTGGCGAACCAAAGGTGGAGCCCGTAGCAGCTGCTTCAACCTCCGCCCCAGTAGTTGCCCGAAGCGGCGGCCGCGCTAGCAATGACCCGCGCATAAATCCCAAGCCCATTCAATCTGAGGTGCTACATGTAGCTGCTGCACCCATCATTTTCCGCGCTTTGGATACCAGCCTGCCCGCCGCCATCGAGCGGCAACCCCGGGATTTACAGCGCCCGTCAAATGACCCGCGCAGTCTCAAACAAAAAGCGTGATTCGGCGGGCAGCAAGGACAGCGCCCAGGTCAATTCCGCGATAAATATTGAGAAAAAACAAATGCCTACCCAAAAATTTGTTGCTCCAAAAGATAAAAGCTCTATATAATCGCGGCCTCATTTGGAGGGGTGGCTGAGTGGCCTAAAGCGGCGGTCTTGAAAACCGTTGAGTGTAAAAGCTCCCAGGGTTCGAATCCCTGCCCCTCCGCCATATTAAAACCTCGCTACGCGAGGTTTTTTTTCGCCCATAGGTTTTCTCGCTAAATAGCTGGACCCGCAGCCAGAGCGTTTAAGCCTTAAATCATGGGCATCTTTAAATTGGGCGCCGCATAAATTAGCCGCCCTGCGCGAGCCGTTTTTTTGGAACATCGCTAGGGTTCAGGCTAGGCGGTGGCGGCAGGGGTTAACTGTAGTTGTCAAAAAAGCCAGCTGCTTATTCAGCCTCACCATTCGTCTCACCGTTTAAAAAAACGAGCTTATCGAGCTGGGAAACTTCTCAACCCGCCATCTAGCAACCTCATATTCACTTACTAGTGAGGAATTTCATTTACATCCCTGCGCCGCAGGTGTTATGGTTTTATATAACTCCAAAACACATGGTAATTCGCCCTGAACCTTTCGAACATGACTCACCCCTGGGGTGAACACCAGCCCATCTATAAACAATTGCGCGAGCGCATTGTTAATTTGATTTTGTCGGGCACGCTTACCGAGGGGCAAGCGCTGCCATCTATTCGCCAGTTGGCTAGCGAATGTCAGGTGAACCATTTAACCGTCAGCAAGGCTTATCAAGAATTAGTTGATATACAGCTGGTAGAAATTAGGCGAGGCATGGGCATGTATGTGGCCAAGGACGCCGCCACAAAATTACTGCAGCTTGAACGGCAAAAATTTATGTCTCAAGAACTACCTCTTCTAATCAAACGTGCAGCACACCTGGGCATAAGTACTGATGAATTATGCAAAGCGGTAAACACACACTCAACGCAACCGATCCAAACATAGGAGCATTAGATGAACTGGGTGATTCAAGGGCAGAATCTACACAAGGCCTATGGGCAAAAAAATGCTCTGGATGGAATTAATTTCACTCTAGCGCCTGGGCGCATAGTTGGGCTTATTGGCCCTAATGGAGCGGGTAAAACAACCTTATTAAAAGGTATTTTGGGCCTTACCCCCATTGAAGGCGAGCTGCAAGTGCTAGGCTTTAACCCCTATCATCAGCGCACTGCGATGCTAGAACATGTTTCTTTTATTGCCGATACAGCAATTTTACCGCGCTGGTTAAAGGTATCTGAAGCCATAACCTATGTTGCGGGTGTACACCGCAAATTTGATCGCAGTAAAGCTCTGGATTTTTTAGCAAAAACACAGATAAAACCCTTCGATACAATAAAAAATCTCAGCAAAGGCATGATAACCCAGCTGCATTTAGCCTTAATTATGGCCATTGACAGTCAATTATTAATACTGGACGAGCCGACTTTAGGCTTGGATATTCTCTACCGTAAACAATTTTACGAATCTTTGCTTAACGACTACTACGACGGACAAAAAACCATTTTGATCACCACCCACCAGGTGGAGGAAATAGAAGGAATTTTAACTGACATAGTATTTATGAAGCAGGGCAAACTTACACTCAATGTCCCCATGGAAGAATTGCCCAACCGCTTCGCAATCGTGCAAGTTGAGCCAGGCAAAATAGAAGCAGCCAGGGCATTAAAACCCATTTACAGCCGAACCTTATTGGGCAGTGAATTTATGCTATTTGAAACACCCGACTTCTCTGCGCTCAGCCCTTTGGGCCGTATAAGCACACCGAGCCTTGCCGACTTATTTGTCGCCAAAATGCAAAATACCAACTAAGGACACTGCAATGAGAAAATTTTATACCCTCATTCGACGAGAACTTTGGGAACATAAAACCGGCTTTATTATACTTCCATTCATTTGCACCATAACTTTAAGCCTATTATTAAGCTTAGGATTTCTGCGCTTTGCTCCGACCGCTACGGACAAGTCGCCAGCAACTACGCCTCAAACCACAACTCCAGCACTCAATAATCCAGGCACCACACAGAGCCAAACCAGTGTGGATCTTAATCAACAATTTTCTGCATTTCATGATCTACCTCTGAACGAACTGCCGCCGTTTAGCCATATAGACGCACTTAAATCTGCTGTTGGATTTTTAGAATTTTCTCAATGGGTGTTAGCAGCCGCACTCAATATATTATTGCTCATAGTGGCACTTAATTATGCCCACCGCACACTTTTTGACGATCGCAAAAATCGCGAAATACTCTTCTGGCGCTCCATGCCCGTAGCAGAGACTGAGAACCTTGCAGCTAAATTATCAATCATTTATGGCCTTGTACCCTTGATGATTTTGGTCATGTCATTCCTAGGTGGTTTTGTGTGCTGGCTAGCGGTAATCGCCCATGGCGCAAATGATGCCTTCCTCGCTATTACTAAACTCCTAGATTCTTTCATGATTTACCTAAAATCGCTGTTGTTCTTATTTGCACTCTTGCCAATTTTCGCTTGGACCCTGCTCGCCTCCGCCTACGCTAAAAAATCTCCATTTCTGCTAAGCACTTTTTTACCCATCGGGCTGCTCTTTATTGATCGCCTCATACAGTGGGCCACTGGAATTAATACCCATATTCGTGCAGGTGTTAGTGCCTACACAGAATACCTGTCACACACACTGCAGACTATAAATAGCGACATAACACCATCTCTATTAGTGACATCGCTGCCATTTATTATAATTAGCGGTGTATTTATGGCGGGCGCCGTATGGTTGCGCAATCATCGTTATGAAATTTAACGCAAAACCTCGATCAGGCGACTTGCCAAAACTCAGAATCAAGCGGAGAAAATTCCCCACCCATAGTGGCTAATCGCCGCAACAAAAAGTCGGGGTTTCTCGCTACAAAGGCAATGCCCGGAAGGGCTAAAACAGGCTTTTAGCACGTGTGAATGCAAACAAAATCACACCGCCAAATTGCACCTAGTGGTAAAGTAAACCATTAGTAGCTGTGTGGAATAACAAACAGCCTTAAATCAACCTTTGGTTTTAACTCCGGTAATAAAAAATGCGCGCACATCTCTCTCGATTCTCACCGCTCAGCGAGCAAACCACCCTAGCCAAATTTCTCTCAGCCTGTGTCGTTACTGCGGCTGTTAGCGCCTGTAGCGGCCCCGTTGGCGACTCCAGCTCATCAAGTTCCAGCAGCTCTTCTAGTAGCTCATCATCTAGCAGTTCCTCAAGCTCCAGCAGCTCTTCCAGTTCAAGCAGTTCCTCCAGTTCCAGTAGCTCATCTGGCCGCAGCAGTTCATCGTCAAGCTCCTCATCATCTTCCTCCTCTTCGGGTATTGCCATTCCGAGCGAATGGTCACGCTGCTCTAGCTGCCACGGCACTAATAGCCAAAATGGTGATATAGAAATTGATGCTCGCTTCCTCGGCAACAACTTAGAAAGTGAAATTGCCTTAATGCCACCTACTGGCACCAAATGCACCGGCACCTGCAACACTAACGTCGCCAAATATATTCGAGCGGTGCAAGGCATCAGTACATCCTCAAGCTCAAGTAGCTCATCTAGTTCCAGTAGCTCTTCAAGTTCTAGCAGTTCATCTGGCGGCGTAGGGGCGATTTTGTTTGAAGACAGTTTTGAATTTACTGATCTGGGCAAATTCCCCAAAGGTTGGAATTACTTTGTTGAATACCAACAAAACCCCGGCCATATAGATCCTACTAAGTACATCACTGTAGTCTCCGGTGCAAAAGTGGGTAACCGCGCCTTATTGATTAAAGGCGGCCAGAACCCATCGATGATTACCCATGCATTACCGACTGGCCTTAATAAGGTCTACATGCGCGCCTGGGTTAAATTTACCCGCAAACTGGGCCAGAATCCTGGCGCTAACCATGAAACATTGATGGGTATCCGTGGCAAGGTGGGTGCTGCAGACAATGAAATTCGCTTCGGTGAAATTAAAGGCGTGATTGGCACTAATGAAGTTCCTTCCGACAACATCGCACCGAAGATGGATCAATGGGGCAAGGGGCCAGTTTTAGCCGCCAACACCTGGCATTGTATTGAAGTCGCCTTCCGTGGCGATATGGCTTACAACTCTGTTTACGCCTATGCAAATGGCACTTTGGTGCATTCCATTACTTCAGCTAGCGATTGGCAAAATGGCGCCCTTTCTGCAAACTGGATGAACGGCAAATTTAATGAAGTAATCTTCGGCTGGCACAGCTTCAGTGGTATCTCTAACGAAGTTACGATTGACGATGTAGTCGTTTCCAAAGATGCAGTAGGCTGTGACTACACCGTAGGGTCTGGCCCCGCCGTGCAATAACGGAAACTCTTTTTATCATCTAAAGCCCTCTTGCAGAGGGCTTTTTTATGTGCGAACACGTTTCAGTGTTAACCACAAACCTCAATTAAACCCTACACTGGCCATTCAATGCTTGAATCTGAGTTTTTGTAAAGATTCGGCAGCCATTGCTTTTGCTCAATTTTTATTCTCAGCCTTAGATTCTCTCGCTAGAGGTTCAACTGAGGTTTTTAGGTTAAATTGGCTTCAAACTTATCTGCAGTCACATTTCTTCTAGCTAAAGCTAGTTTTTTACCAATGGCAGTTTCTGGCCAGTTGAAAAAACTACATATTCACTCAAACTCGACAATAAACCGCCTAATCCACGGGTTGGATTTTTACCCCATATTCATATTACGGAGCCGTGCATGAAACACATATTATTTCCCATTATTTTTACAACATCGCTCATCGGCTGCGACAACAAATCATCGTCACCTCCCGCAAATCAATCCAACAAACTACCAGCCGCCACAGATGATACAACCATAATAAAAAATCAATTTCCTGCCGTCGCGTTTGACTAGGTGACAAGCCTTAAAACGCTGGCAGATTTTCCTATAAGTATGGAGGTCGCGACTGGGGGTGAGGAGCGCAGCATTTTTAAAAAAGCAGACCAACAACCCGTATTGCCATGGCATTTTAATAGCCTGGCAGCAAGGGTCATCATGAAAACGCGCCATTTGCACCCGCAAGAAAATACATTCACCTTCGATCAGGCTGATGAACTGGTTAGCTACGCGGAAAAAATAATATGCTCATGCACGGCCATACTTTGATATGGCATTGGAATTCAGAAATACCCGAATTTATGAACACCTATACTGGTGATTGGAAAACGAAGCCGGACAAACACGCTATGAAATTGTTAGCCACTACAAGAGCAGAGTTAACAGCTGGGATGTAGTGAATGAAGCATTTTAGAAGTTTGACCAAGTCAAAAACCTATTTTCAAATGCACACAAGCAACTCCTTTATTCTAAAAAATAGAGGCTGTAGACCATTCTGTGTAACCACACCTCCAGCATAAGTCTATTCATGAGCCGTAATGAGACTGCCTTATACAAATAATTACATCTGGGTGCGTCGGTGATACCAATTAACCGGTCGCGCGAATTTTTCCACCTGATCGGCCACATCCAATATTAAGGCAAATAATGCCATACGCACCAAAATACCGTTGTCGGCCTGGCGGAAAATGGCAAGGTTAGGATTCTGATTTAAGTCATTATCCAATTCATTTGCCTCTGCGCGCGAATCCCTCGGTAAAGGATGCATAATCACAGTATTAGGTTCGCAGTATTGTGTATAAATTGCCTGATTTAATCGAAATTGCCCGCGATAGAGATCCGCTTCTACTTTGGTCGAAAAGCGCTCTTCTTGTATTCGGGTAGAATAAATAATATCTACACTGCCAATACTCTGAGTTAAATCCGTGGAAATACGCACCTGGTGCCCCGCACTGCGCAACAGTTCAACATACAACTCGGGCATAGCAAGCTCCTGAGGAGATACTAAAGTCACCTGTACGTTATGAATCAAACCTAAAAGACGGCACAGTGAATGTACGGTTCTACCGTGTTTTAAATCGCCGATCATGGCGATGCGCAAACCGTCTAGACCGCGACCAAAATGCTGTAATTCTTTGGCAATGGTGTATAAATCCAATAATGCTTGGCTAGGATGTTCATTGGCACCATCGCCGCCGTTCACCACGGGCACTCGGCTTGCCGCTGCGAATTCTGCCACTGAGCCTGCCGTGGGATGGCGCATACAAATAATATCGCTGTAGCCGGATAATACGCGGGCAGTGTCATATAAAGACTCGCCTTTAGTTAGCGAGGTGCTTTCTAGCCCGGTGGTCTCGCGCACATTGCCACCCAACAAATTAAATGCACAGCCAAAACTTACACGCGTGCGCGTGCTGGGCTCAAAAAACATATTGCCCAAAATTGCCCCCTCTAATACTCGGGTAACTTTTTGACGCAAAGCAAAGGGTGCCATGGAATCGGCTACGGCAAAAATGCGTTCTATATCAGCACGCTCAAATTGATCCACCGATAATATATGTTTACCCGCCAATGACATATCAGCCCCCATTATTTATTAAATTAAAAATTCTCACCAACAACATTTAGGTTTTATCCTAAAAGTCACCGCCAATTCTTCTGCATAACGATAAAGTTGCTGCAAGACAATTTTTTGCTCTTTAGAAAGTGTCTGCGTTTCATCTATTTCGCGTATACGCATTTTTAGTTGATCACAGGATAAAATCCCCGTCTCTCCATCCGCTAAACGCGCATGACAAAACTCAAACCACTGCTGGCGTTCTGCATCCGTTAGGGCATCGGGAAAGTTGCGCGCCTTATAGCGCAACAATAATGTTTGCAGGCGTTTATCGCTAAAACGAAACTGCTCTGCGTTTATTTGCTCTGGGTTCGCTGTGCGCAGTGCCTTGGCCAGCTGCATATCCGCATTGGGCAAAAAGCCGTCGTACAACATACGCTCAGGGTCTTCACGCGGTGCAAAGGTGTTAATACTAAACGCCGCTTGTAATTTTTCAGTTAAATTCAGTTGTTTAAGTTGCTGCCAATGAAGTTCACACTGTTGTTTATCGATATTGAGGCGCGCTTGTGCCTGCTCATCAAGCAACTTAGGTGTGGCGACAATTGGGCATTTATTCAGGTGAATCGCTTTAATGCCTGGCCTTGGTGGCCCATCTTCTGTTTGTGGGGTGAATAGACGCTGCGCCAATTCTTCTGCAGATAGATGAACCCACTCGTCGGGGGCCTGCGATAAATTAGCCACCAATACGGCATTTTTATTAACTGGATGCTGGCACAGCGGCATGACCAAAGCGGCGTTGCCCTGCGCAATAGGAAATTTTGAACTGATATGCAGCAGCGGTTTTTTCTGGATAAGATCAATGTATGTACTGACAGCGTTTTTTTGCCGCAGGTTATAACAATACTCATATAATTTCGGCTGGCGCGTTTTAATTAATTTGGCCAGCGCGATGGTCGCTGCTACATCGGAGTATGCGTCGTGGGCCGCGCAGTGATCAATACCATTGGCCTTAGTGAGCAATTCCAATTTAAAACTCACCCGCCCTTCCCACTCAGGCCAATTTAGGCTGTCGGGCTTTAGTGCGTGCACCAGGCGCAGCATGTCGAGAATATCCCAACGGCTATTACCGTTTTTCCATTCCCGCTCATAGGGATCATAAAAGTTGCGGTAGAGCGTGAAACGTGTGACTTCATCATCAAAACGCAAACTGTTATAGCCAACTCCGCAGGTGCCAGGCACGGACAAAGCGGCGTGAATAGCCGCAATAAATTCAGCTTCAATGAGCCCTTCTTGCAGAGCTTTTTGTGGTGCTATGCCGGTTACCAAGCAGGCTTCAGGGTTGGGCAGAATATCGACGGCGGGCTGGCAATAGAGCCTTAGCGGCTCTTCAATAATATTGAGGTCTTCATCGGTGCGGACGCCCGCAAACTGGCAGGGCCTATCAATACTTGGGTCTATGCCCCAGGTTTCGTAATCGTGCCAGTAAAGAGTGTGCATAGCGGGCCTTTAAATTTGTTGCGGTGCAATCTTACCAGCAAAGAGGGCTTTGGTTATACTCCCGGCCTGATTCAAGCGAGGTGCCCCCAATGAGTGAACTTAACTTTCTATTTGAAAATAATGCCCGCTGGGCCGACGACATCAAAGCGCGCGACCCTAATTTTTTTAAGAAATTAGTTGCCCAACAAACACCTGAAATGCTTTGGATTGGCTGTTCGGACAGCCGCGTACCCGCCAATGAATTATTAGGCTTATTGCCCGGTGAATTATTTGTTCACCGCAATATCGCCAACGCGGTGGTACACACGGATTTAAACTGTTTATCCGTGTTGTATTACGCGGTTCATGTCTTAAAAATTAAACACATCATTGTCTGCGGCCACTACGGCTGCGGGGGCGTGCAGGCAGCCCTGGGCGACAAACAAGTGGGCCTGGCCGATCATTGGCTGCGCAATATTCGCGATGTTTATTACAACCGCCGCGATCACTTTACCGAGAACCTTACAGAGCGCGAGCGTATTAATCTGTTGTGTGAGCTGAACGTCAGCCAACAGGTCGCCAATGTCAGCCACTCAAGTGTGGTGCAAAACGCTTGGGATCAGGGGCAGGATTTATCCATTCACGGCTGGATTTACGATATTGGCGATGGTTTGTTGAAAAAAATTACCGAGGTAATTGATTCACCTGCACAAATCCCCGAGCAATACCGCGCTAAAAAGCAGTAGCGTCTGGCTTTTATTTAACCGCTAAAAAACGCGCCTTAGGCGCGCTTTTTTCGTTGCGACTGAATCAAAAATCCATTTTTTAAACTGCGAATACGCCGCGAAGAGGCAAAAGGCGGCTCTCCCCAAACGCCTGAGACCCCAAACAGTGTTTAATTAACCGAGGCTGAGAGGCCGCACACTGGCTTTGATAAATTCCTGTTTTAAATCTGCATAGGTATGCACAGCGGGGAATTGCGGGAATTCACGAATTACGTTGTCGGGCGCGTGAAATAAAATACCGGCATCGGCTTCAGCCAACATGGTGGTGTCGTTGTAGGAATCCCCACAGGCGATAGTGCGATAGTACAGTGTTTTAAAAGCACAAATTGCTTGGCGTTTGGGATTGGCTTGGCGCAGGTTGTAATCCACTACCATGCCTTTGTCATCCACACTGAGTTTATGACACAACAAGGTGGGATAACCTAATTGCGCCATAAGCGGGCCTGCGAATTCGTAAAAAGTATCGGATAAAATGACTACTTGAAAGCGCTCGCGCAGCCAGTTAACAAAATCCACAGCACCGTCTAAAGGTGTAAGCGTGGCAATTACTTCTTGAATTTCTTTTAAACCCAATTGATGTTTGGCCAAAATGGCCAAGCGCATTTTCATCAGCTCGTCGTAATTGGGAATGTCGCGAGTGGTTGCGCGCAATTCGGAAATTCCTGTTTTCTCGGAGAATTTAATCCATATCTCAGGCACCAATACACCTTCAAGATCTAAGCAGGCAATTTCCACAATAAGTCCTCATCAGTTGGGTTCGAATGTAAAAGCTCCAGCCGTAAGGCGGGGCAAGCAGAGCGCGCAAAATATGGCCACGATCAGAGGCCGCCATTCTCACCAATTCAGCCTGAGGATGCAATTTTTACCGCAGGAATCTGCGCGCAGCTGCAGCCTTGATGGTATTCTGAGCTTTTGCGCGGGAGCCACTATGAACCAAATCCCTCTTGTTGATATTGAAGCCAAATTGCTCAACGCTTCGCCATTTACCATTATGGAATTTGCCCTACAGGAGCACGCCAATATCGCTATTTCTTTTAGCGGTGCGGAAGACGTGGCCTTGATCGATATCGCCAGCCAAATCAAAGCGGATATCCAGGTGTTTTGTTTAGATACTGGCCGCCTGCACCCGGAAACCTATCAGTTTATCGAGCGCGTGCGCGACCATTATAAAATCGCCATTGATATATTGAGCCCGGATGGTGAAGCCGTGCGCACCTTGGTGCGGGAAAAAGGTTTATTTAGTTTTTATCAGGATGATCACGCCGAATGTTGCGGTATTCGTAAAATCGCCCCACTGCGCTCAAAATTACTGACACTGGACGCTTGGATCACAGGCCAACGCAAAGACCAAAGCCCCGGCACGCGCTCCAACCTGCCCGTGGTGCAACTAGACCCGGCCTTCGCCCGCCCCGGCGAAACACTCACCAAATACAACCCCCTAGCCAACTGGACCTCTCAGCAGGTGTGGGATTACATCCGCGCGTACCAAGTGCCCTATAATCTGCTGCATGAACGCGGTTTTGTTTCTATCGGTTGCGAGCCCTGCACCAAAGCGATTGGGCCTGGCCAACATGAGCGCGAGGGGCGCTGGTGGTGGGAGGCGGCGACCAAAAAAGAATGTGGTTTACACGGCGACAATCTAAAAGACTAAAGCAGAGCCTGACGAGCGCGGAACTATTAGGCGGGTTTTAGTGCTGAGTTAATAGATGCGGCATGAACCGCCGTGAGCCCCGCTAAAACAAGGAGATTCAAGTTTTAGCGGGACGAAAAAAAGATCAGCACCATTTATTGTGTCGCCGGGTTTTTAACACTCGCAAAGCACCTCGCCGCCTGTACAAAGCAACGTTATAAATGCCGCACTAGCACCTTTAATTTTTGCCCATCTAAATTCACTGTTTTTAATACCAGCCAGCCGCGTTTTTTATAATAACTTTCGGCGTCTTGGGCATATAAATAGATGCGTTTTAACTGCAGGCTGCGGGCGTAATCTTCAGCCCGATTAAGCAATACCTGAGCAAGGCCTTGTTTGCGGTGCTCAGGCAGTACATACATGTTGGTCAACCAAACACTTTGAGCATCTTTATCTGCCTCTAATGCTTCGCTGCTTGGCGACTTATTGTTGGGTTTTTTTTCAGTCTGCCGCCGGTAATTCACCAGACTTACCGAACCTACCGCACGGCCCTTTTCCAATAATACAAAGGTGGTGGGAATTAAATTCGCAGCCAGATGCAGGCGCAATTGGGTCTGCCGCTCGTGTAGAGCATCGGCTGGAATAACCGGCGCCGAAGCAAACAGATCCGCCTGCTTAGGCTGCAGGCTCTGCACCCATTGTTCATGTTGCCAGGCGGCTATAGTGGCCAGGCAATGGGGCGCAGCGGAGAGATTCACTAACCTATAGCGGTGGCTCCAGGCTGATGCATTCATCCTCGCACCACCCGTCGCCGCAATCTGGCTAGCAGGCCCAAAGGCTTATTTCACCAACTCGCCGTGGGCCTGTTTATCCGCATGGTAACTGGAACGCACCAAGGGGCCGCAGGCTGCATGGACAAAACCAAGCTCTTTGGCGATGCGGCTATAGTCGTCAAATTCGGCTGGCTCCACATAACGTTTGACGGGTAAGTGGGACTTAGACGGCGCCAGGTACTGGCCGATGGTGAGCATATCGATTTGATGCTCACGCATATGCTGCATGGTTTCGATAATTTCTTCTTTGCTCTCGCCTAGACCCACCATCAGGCCCGATTTGGTTAACACCTCCGGCCTGCGCTGTTTGTATTCCTGCAACAGCTTTAGCGACCAGGCGTAATTGGCGCCGGGGCGCGCTTCGCGGTACAAGCGGGCGACGGTTTCCATGTTGTGGTTGAACACATCCGGCGGGGTTGCGGTGAGCACGTCCAGAGCTATATCCATGCGGCCACGAAAATCCGGCGTGAGGATTTCAATTTGTAAATTGGGCGATAAGGCACGCGCCTCGCGGATGCACTCGGCGAAATGTTCGGCGCCGCCATCGCGCAGATCGTCTCGGTCTACTGAGGTTATAACCACATATTTCAAGCCCATTTCAGCTATGGCGCCAGCGAGGTTCTTGGGCTCATCTGCGTCCAAGGGTTTGGGCTTGCCATGGCCTACATCGCAAAAAGGACAGCGGCGGGTGCAGATATCGCCCATGATCATAAAGGTAGCTGTGCCGCCGCTAAAACATTCGCTGAGGTTCGGGCAATTGGCTTCTTCGCACACAGTGGAGAGGCGGTTTTTGCGCAGCAATTGTTTGATGCGATCCACCTCAGGTGAGGATGGGATACGGATGCGGATCCAATCGGGTTTGCGCAGCGGCACATCCGAGGCAATCACCTTGACAGGGATGCGCTCGACCTTATCGGCATCGCGCAGTTTTTCCCCTTCGGCAATACGGCGAGTGCGTTTTACTGGAGCTATAGAGGTATCGCGAGGATCAAAGGCGTGTACGCTGGCATCTGGGTTAAGATCGGTCATAAATGAAGTACACCCTATTTAAAAGCGGCCGCTGAAGCTTCGTTCAGGGCTTGAGTTAACACAGAAATAAACCGCTGGGCGACATCGCCTAGGTCAATATCAGCAACAAATTCGGCCATCTGGGCCATTTCTAACCCTGCATAACCGCAGGGATTTATCTGCCGGAAGGGCGTTAAGTCCATGGCCACGTTAATACTGATGCCGTGGTAACAACAGCCCTTGCGCACCCGCAACCCTAAGGAGGCGATTTTACGCTCTGGCTGCAAATGCGCGCCTGCTACATAGACGCCGGGGGCATCGGCTTTGGCCTGGGCCTTGATCTGCCAGTGGGCGAGCAGGTCTATACAGCTTTGTTCCAATAGGCTCACCATCTGCCGCACACCCAGGTTGCGCCTGCGCAGATCCAGCAGCGGGTAAACCACCAACTGGCCCGGCCCGTGGTAGGTGATCTGCCCGCCTCGGTCACTAGCCACTAGGGGTATATCGCCTTTCATAAGTAGATGTTCAGGCTTGCCCGCCTGGCCCTGAGTAAACACTGGCGTGTGCTCAACACACCAGAGTTCATCCGGGGTGTCCCTATCGCGCTGATCAGTAAAAGCCCGCATGGCCTCCCAGACCGGAGTATAGGCGCACAGGCCCAAATGCTTGACCACTAAGCTCAATTACAGTACCAGTTTTAAATCGGGCAGGCCTTTAAGGGCTTGGTATATAACCTCAATATGCTCGGCGCCCTGGGCTTCAATCACCACATGCACCGACACAAAATTGCCTTTCGCGCTCGGCTGAATACGCACCAGCTCGCGATCAAAACCGGGCGCATGCTGGCTAAATACGGCCAACACCTGCTCGGTAAAATACTCTCCGGCCGCGCCCATCACCTTGATGGGGTAGGCGCAGGGAAACTCCAATAGGGGCGGCTGGCTCATCTAAACCCCGGCAAACAACATCATCAGGGCATCCCATAGGCGGCCAAAAAAACCTGCCTGCTCAATTGCCGTCATGGCCACCAAGGGGCCTTTAAACACTTCTTTACCGTCCAGGCTCACCACCACCTGGCCCAGCTCTTGGCCAGGGCTAACCGGAGCAACAATAGGATTGGCAACAGTGGTTTGCACGGTTAAGCGATCTTTACCGCCTTTTTGAATGGTGACGTTGACGTCTTTACCCACCCCGAGGGAAATTTTATTGGCCTTGCCTTTCCATACGCGGGTGGAGGCCAGCTCTTGGGTTTTATGGAAAATCGCCGCGCCTTCAAAGTAGCGAAAGCCATAAGCCAGCAGGTTCTGTGACTCCACCGCGCGGGTCTCTTCTGAGGCGCTGCCCAACACCACGGTAATCAGGCGCATATCATTGCGCTTAGCAGAAGCCACCAGACAATAACCCGCCTCTTGGGTGTGGCCGGTTTTTAAACCGTCCACTGTGCTGTCGCGAAATAACAGGCGGTTTCGGTTGGGTTGATTATGGCCCTTGTAATTAAACCAACGCTCGGCATACAGGGGATAATGTGCCGGGTGGTCGTTAATCACCGCCCGCGCCAAAATGGCTAAATCTCGCGCTGTGGTTTTGTGGTTATTACCGGGCAGGCCGGTAGCATTTTCAAAATGGGTATTGTTCATGCCCAGCTGCTTGGCCTGCTGGTTCATGATATCGGCGAAAGCCGGTTCTGAACCGGCTATATGCTCGGCCAATGCTATGGAAGCGTCATTGCCGGATTGGATAATCACCCCGCGCAACAGGTCGATCACCGACACATCGGAGTTAACTTCCAAAAACATAGTGGAGCCCTCCGTCACCGCCCCACCCCGCCGCCAGGCATCTTCCGAGACATGGACAAGATCGGTCTCTTTAAGCTTGCCCTTTTCAACATCACCAACGGCGATGTAGCTGGTCATCATTTTGGTGAGGCTCGCTGGAGGGCGTGGCTCATCTGCATTTTGCTCCAGCAACACGCTGCCGCTGTTGGCATCCATCAAGAGGTAGACCGGTGCCGCAATGCTGGGCGGCGCCGGAATCAATGGGCCGTCGGCCAAGGCCTGCGTGGAGAGGAGCAATACACTGAAAAACAAGGGGGAAATAAACGATTTAGGCATGAAATTCTGCTTGGGAATCAAAAAAGCTGCGCATTGTAACAGGTGTGCCGCAGTCAACAAGCGCGGAAAATGGTTGCTGTAGCGGGATTGTTGCTGGATTAACTGCGGGACGACTAAACCCTAGTTGCCCGCTACTGCCCCCCTCTCATGTTGGAATCTAAACAACATTTGCGGGAACTAGCTCGTATTCAGCCGCTTATTGTTTAAGCCGACGGGTTAAACAATAAATCTCGCGGCGGGTTTAACTAAAATCCTGCGGTTTACAGGCCAGCATTAGGGTGAATAGTTCACGCTTAGACATCCACTTTATTTACAGCCTCACCTGCGCTTTAGCACTAATCTTATGCAACCGGCGGGTTGTAGTGCCGGGTTAACAGGTGCGGCATGAATGCCGCAACAGCCCTGGAATAGCTTTTGTGTCGCTGGGTGTAAGACACAACAACGGGATAATGATTAGGAGATTGACTGTGCTGGCATATGAATTAACTACTCAGCCTACCGATACCTCAACAGCTGTTGAGGATAGGCACAACACGCAAGACCTGGTGTTTTATGTTATTGGCGATCGCTTCGAGCAATTTTGTGATCACAATGTGGTGCTCAATTACTCAGAAGCCTTGGCACACCATAAAATTATTGCCCGACTGGCAAACACCATCGTGATAGGCCAAGGCGTAGGCTCAGAGCAACTGCTGAGCCTCCAAAACGCCCTGGCTGCCGCCGGTACTCGGCGCGCCATTCGGGTGCAAGAGTACCTCAGCGAAAAAGTCGCAGCCGCCTTGATTGATAAACAGCTTGATAACAACGTATTAATCACTCGGCCGCAACACATTGGTCCTTTGCATTTTTGCAGCCAGCTAGTAGTTGATAACCAATGCGCTGAACTAGCCGACTGCCTCTTCGCAGAACATTTGCCGGGCAGCTTGTTAATTGAAGCGGCTAAACAGGTGTTTATCGCCAGCATGCTCACCTATAAACCCGCGCCGCTACAGGACCTTCACTTAGAAGAAGTGCGTTTTACGCTGAGCGCAATAGATGTGCAGTTTGAACACTTTGTATTTCCAATTGCCGCTGAGCTGCATCTAACCCTGCAGAATATTCACATCGACGGACTGCGCGCCGAAGGGGCGGCAAAAATCCTCATTACCCAGCTGGAGCGGCTGTGCTGCACAATCACCTTTCACGCCCAGGCCTACAACCCAAAAGTGTCGGCCAGCCTTGAGCATCGCTGTGGCATTAGGGTAAAAAATCGCTTACTGCGTGGTACTTCAGCCTAAAAACTCAGCTGGGCCCTTAGCGAGAGCGACTAAAAGCCGCAGCTGTACTAGATCGCGGGAATTTTGGGCAAAAAGGCAGGCAAACCTTTGATGCCGCCAAGGTTTGGTGTTTGGTTGCTAGCGGGTTCGGCTGAGATTTTTAGCTTAAACCCCCTCCGGCAAGCGCTGCTCTAACTCTAACGCCAAATTAATCAGCGCTTCATCGGCGAAGAAGGCGCCGCTTTTAGGCCAAACCTTGAACGCAAAATCCTGCCCTTGGTAGTGAAATTTCAGTTGCCAGGCATGTAAATACAAACGGTCAGCCGCGCCGCCCCCGTAGCGTTCATCACCCGCAATCACCGCATGTTGGCTGCGCAGCGCGACGCGTAACTGATGGGTTTTGCCGGTGTGTGGAGCGAGCACAAACAGTCGACGATTGGGCTGGAGGGCCGCACTAATAAAATAGGTTTTGGCGGGATTAAGGCGGCTGTGTTTGAGCATCCAATTGCCATCGCGCACCTTAACCATGTCACCAATGATCCAACCTTGTTTTTTGGTCGGCTTTAATTGACTGATGGCCAAATAGCGTTTGCAGATAGCCCGCTCGGCAAATAATTGCGCAAGGTTGCGATTGGCGGTGGGATTTTTGGCAATTAACACCAGACCGGAGGTGCCTGCATCCAAGCGGTGCGCCAGGTTCAAAGCCGGATTGTGCAAATCCTCGCGCAGCTGTTCGATCAAACTTGGCGCGACACTCGGCCCGTGCACAGGCACACCCGCAGCCTTATCCACCACTAAAAAATCATCCGTATCGGCAAGCAGCTGATACATAGGGCCACCTAAAAAGTCGGCGATTCTAAACAATTTTCCGAACAAAACCTGCTCTAGGCTGCTTTGCCATTGCTGATTAATTAGGGAAGCTCTGATTAAGTGGTATTTTCAAAACCGTCGCGGGCAGGAAGCCCGCGACGGAGCTACATGGACGTACTCGTGCGTTTTTGAAAATACCACTTAATCAGAGCTTCCTTAGTATTGGCAGAGACGCACCCATACACCCGTGTAGCGCCGGCGCTGCCTTCCTCGGAGGCGTTAGGAAAGCAGCAAGTGTTGGGAGGCTCTCTCTGTCATAGGCTGGCGTTAGATTCTGCTGCCCCAGGGTTTCTGAGACGCCACTGCTCACAATCGCAGCGCATCAAAGGCTGTGAGTAAACAGGAAAAAGTTAAACGCCTAACGATGGTGGCCAGTGCTGAAACTTATACCCGCCCCTGTTTTGGCAAGCACAACACTGGCTAAGTCGTACCGATCAACAAATCCCCTGTCTTCACAGCTACTAGCGGCCATTCAAATCAAAAAACTACCCAGAGATTTTTAGCTTTAAAACCGATTTGATGTACGCAGGCCGAAATCACGCCCCAGGCTCAGACGCCGCGCAATTCCTGGGCGCACTGAAAACAACATCAAAAAAACCCGCCGCAGCGGGTTTTTACTCTGTATTTATTGCCAAATAACCGGTGCTCGAGACGCTTCAGTTTGCACCCAAACCACTCCGCGACCGGTCAGCCGACACTCAACGCCATTGCCGGACGTCAGGTAGGATTTCAAGCCTGCCAAGGGCGGTGCTTTTAACTCCAGGCTTTTTGAATAGGCCATCAAATAGCGGGAATTGATGCGGTAGCAACCGTCAACTTCAACCATCTCCCACAGCCCTTGTGCGTTTAACCACAACTCGCCACTGCCCGAGCAGTGAATCCATTTGCTGGCACTCACCACAGGGTTTAAACGACTCTGATCGGCGTTCAGCTGCACATCATCGGTGGAGGCCAAATAAGCGCTCTGCTGCACCATGACGGGGAAATCGCTGGCGTCTATGGCGCACACCATACCGTGTGTGATCGCTGTGATGCCTACGGTGCCAGCTGACTCCACTGCCTCATAGGTGTTAATAACAAACCCTTTTGCCAGCAGCCATGCACGCACACTGCTGCCTGCATTGAGCTGTTCATGTAGGCTCAGGCCCATAGTCACAGCGGCCGCCGCCGCTACGTGCAATTCCTTACCTTTGGGAATGACCACCTCTAAAAAACCGCAGTTTGCTTGCACACTAATTTCATGGGCCCAGGCGCTATCCGCAGTCGGATGCGCGCCGGCCGCAGCGAGGATTGCTTGCTCATCCCCCACCGCCTCGTCTGCGCTGGGAGTCAGCTCCTCAGCGCCTAAGGCGTCGGCCGCAGGGAGTGAAGAAGTGCCCGGCAGAGTGTGTGGCGTATCGCTCTCATCGTCTGCAGCCCCCAAAAAGGCGGCCAACTCCTGCTCGTCAGCAGCCGTTACGCCACTGTGATGTATCTCCACTGGACTATCAAATACCAGCTCGACCGAGCGATTGTGCCAATCCGGTACTACTTGGTCAAAGTCCAGTAAGGGGTTAAATGTCGTCCGGCTAGCGTCAGTAACTGCATCGCTGGCGTGCCAGTCATCCCAATCGGCCGAGGAAATTTCGGTTACATCAGCCGCCTCAAACAACAACACGCCCTCGGGTGTGTCATTTATTTCCGGCTGAGTAGTCTCGGCAGGCCCCTGAGTTGCATCCTCTGAAACCTGTTTGCTGGCCTCGGCGATTTGTGCCAACCGCTCGCTGAGCGCCGGGGAAATTTCAACCGCGTCTTCCCAGTCTGTATGTGCCTGGGGAGGCTCATCGGGAAGCGGCTCATCGGCCCCACTAAAGGCCAAATCGCGCGCGGACACGTCGCTTGGCGGCACACCAAAATGATCTGCTGCCGCAGTCTGCACGCTCCAATCAGCCTGCTCGGCTAGGGCTGCGACAGGCATCTGCTGTAAGGCGGTTTCATCAATGGCGGCAAACTCCTGTACCTGATTCAAGTCATCGGCCAATTCCGCCACCGTCTGCCATTGGGCAACTGGTTCCAGCCATTGCACCTCGGCAACCTGTTGGTCGTTCAGCTGTGCATCGGCTACCACCAACTCCGCTGATTTGATTTCAGTATCCAAGGCCGCCTCTGGCTGCTGCGCACCTTCAACCGACTCAGGCTCAGCTGCCTCGGATATGGCTACAACAGCGTCAGCCTCAAAGGATTCTTGCTCGGCAGTGTGCGGATCTAAGGCGTCGTCCACCTCAATCATTGGGGCCAAAAGCTGGGGCTCTGTATTTTGAGTGTCCTGCAGCGCTATATCGGCCTGTGCCGCTAACTCAAACGGCTCAGCGGCGACCTCCTCAACCTCATAGACACCCACCGGCTCCAGAGCAGCAACCTGCTCGGCTGAATATTCATGCGCTTGAGTATCGCAGTGGGCGAGTTCAGCTGAAGACACAGGTGAGAGACTCTCGATCTCTATAGGCGAGCCGACAATTGCAGTCTCTGTGACGTTTTGTTCGGCTTCGGCTTCGGCGCTAAATAAAGCCATAACCGGCGGCGCCGCGTCCAACCACTCAACCTCAAGGCTCGCAGCAACAGCCGTTTCCACAGCCTGCGGCGGCTCGACAGCTGCGTCTTTCCCATCTACGGACAAACTCGACATTAACACCGCTGCATCTTCGTCGGCTTCACCGCTTAATAATGATGCAGCCTCAGCAGTCGTGGTTAATGGAGTTACAGCCGCAGCCTGCAATAAGTCTTGTTCTTGGTGTGGAAGCGGAGCCTTTTGAGATTCTGCAGATGCTGTAGGGATAGTTAATTCGGTATCCAGGCTTTCTGCTAAGCGGGATTGCTCCACCAATACGGGTGTAATGCGAGTAACAGCAGCCTCTTCTTCATCTTCGTCGTCATAATGGCCTGCGAAAGAATGCGCGAAGCTAGTTTTAACGGGTTTTTGTTCTTCCACTGCAGCACCAAAACCCGATTTATACATAGCCTGCACAAACCGCAGGGCAGTATCTTCTTGCAGATTTTTTTTAATAACTAAGGGCGCTCGAGCAAGCATCTGTTGCGCTTGAATAGGCGCTATTTTGAAAAGCCTACTCAAACTATTCGCCGCTTGCATGATGGACTGGCCTTTAAGCAGTTCACCTGTTAACACAACATTGAAGGAATTAGACATAGGCAAACTCCAACACTAAAGCGCTCAACAGCGAAAACACGCGATAAGGTCGCAAGGTGCCTAGCGAGGACTGATGCTGTTGCCAGGAAAGAAGTGCCATAGTGATTACTGATCTGGTGTACGGGGAGACTAATAGTAACTGATCTTGCTGCTCACACAAAAAACCAACGGGCTTAAATTGCGGTTTTTTTGTACAGCGTCTCGTTCCCAACGGCTGCCCTAAACCAAAGTGCCAATTTAGATAACATGAAATTTGATCGTTTTACCAACCCAATAAAAGCAATCACGCCCATTCGACTGATAATACTCAACTGCCCGTTCATGCCTGTGCAGGCATTAAATTGCGGACAGATTCCCCTCGGCAAATATACACGCCCGCACCGGAGTACTGGTGTGCTCCAGCCCTGCGGCATAGATCACACAGCCAATTAACCCTCGTCGACTGCAACCAGCAGCGCAGCATCTGCTTGCAGATTTAGCAGGGGGTTTCGATTTAACGCGCCGCCCAGTCACGCAGCTGGTGCTCGCCACATGCCCATTTATAAATAGCAGGTTAACTAGGTAGCAATTCTTTGGCGGCCAAAAAGCTCTGTTCAAGCCAGCATAAAAACCGCGCCGCAGTGCTCGTGCACCTTTGGGAAAAGGTAAGTTCGATTTATCCCGACGCTCTTCAAAAATATCCTGTGTAACCCACAGCACAGTATCAGCTCATACACAGCTGGGCTGAGCTATGGGCAGAGTACAATAAATAATATTTTAAATAGCCAGTTTGAACTTAAACCTTTGTTAAGGGCGCTGGAGTAATTTTTTAGGTTAACGGAAAACTGCCTGCGACGGCTCGCCAGTAGCAATCGACAATTCCCTTAGCCTAAAAACGCGGCCCCCTGATAGATCAGCATTAATGCACGGCCTATTAGTGCCCCACATCACTTTTCATATCCACTGCTACCGACACAAATTTATCGGCTGACAAGACCGCCTCGCCATCGAATCTATAGGCCACTAAACGGCCATATTTCACCGCGCTGTAATCTAAACAGGCCACGTTGGGGGTTAGAGGCGCAGGTACGCCGGTGAGCCAATAGTGGCCGACAAATACCGGCACTTCACGCTCGCTGTAATGCAAAAGACATTTGCGCTCGGATTTACTCAAAGGGGTATTCATTAAATAGGTGGGCAATGGATCGGGCTGAAACACCACATCGGCATAGGTCTGCGGATCAGTAGACCAAAATTTAGTGCGAAATTGCTTGCGACTAAAACCATCGCGGCCCACCACTTCAATACCCGGCGGCAAGGCTATATCGGTGCCGCGCGTTAAACGATCCATCAGTAAATAAGCAAAACTCGTTTCCTCACCGGACTCCATTAAAAATTCCCGGCTGACGTGATTGCCGCCGTAATTACATTCATAGGTATAAATTAAATCGCTATCCCAACAGGCATGTACCACACGGCAGGCGGGTAAATTTAAAAATAATGGCCGCTCTTGTAGCCACTTTAAAACCTGCTCCCATTCATGAGGGTATTTTTTGTATTGCTCTAAGGTGGCATTTAATAAACGATGATTGCGCGCGTTGTGGTCGCGCAAATACCGTTGCTGATCGGGCAGCCAAATGTGGTAGCCCAGGGCATTGTATTCGTGATTGCCCATCACACATTCCGCCACCCCAGCATCCACCATGGCTTTAACCAAAGCAATTGCTTCGCGAATGTGCGGCCCGCGATCGAGAATATCACCGACAAAAATAGCCTTGCGGGACGGGTGCTGATATACCCCGTTAAAATCCCGATAGCCTAATTTCTCCAGTAATTTAACCAGAGTAAATGCACAGCCGTGCACATCGCCAATAATGTCATAAGCCAAATCGTTCACCTGCCGCACCTATTCAATTTTCCCTTGTGTATCCACAGCCCAACCCAATTTACTGCGGCATACGGTATAAAAATCGTAGTCCAATGGATGAATTAACCGCAGCGTGTCGCTCTTCTTGTGGATAATAATTTCATCACCTTCTTGAGTGGTGATATGGGTTTGCCCATCGCAGGTTAATTGTGGTTCCACCGCGCGCTGATCGCCAATCACAATGCGAATTTGGCTATTGCCCGCCACCACAATCGGGCGGCTGCTGAGGGTATGAGGGTTTAGAGGCACCAATACCATGGCGTCCAAGGAGGGGTGCATGATCGGCCCGCCACCACTTAAGGCATAAGCCGTTGAGCCTGTGGGGGTTGAAATAATCAAACCGTCTGAGCGCTGTTGATACACAAAGCGATCGCCAATATACAACTGAAATTCGATCATTTTGATAAATTGCCCCGGATGCAACACCATGTCATTAAGTGCTGTACCCGTTGCGATTATCGTGCCTTGACGCACCAGGCGGCACTCCAATAAAAAACGCTCCTCATCAAAATACTCACCGTCCAAAACAGCACCGACGCGGGTGGCGATTTCATCCGGTGCAATATCGGTTAAAAAACCTAAACGACCCCGATTAATCCCCAGCAGCGGCACCCCTGTGCCGCGCATGGAGCGGCCAGTGCTCAGCACACTGCCGTCGCCGCCCACCACAATAACCAAATCGCACAATTGCGCCAGCTGTGCACGGGTGACGTGTTGGGTGGCACCCGGTGCTATGCCCTCGGCAGTTTCACAATCCATATAGGTTTGAATTTGCCGTGCATGTAAAAAATCAATCAACACACGCAGCGAGTACAGCGCCGCCTCACTGCCGGGGCGCCCGACTAATCCAATACTGTGAAAATGATTCATCATTATTTCCTAATCATCGGCATTCGCCGCTATACCAAGGGTTAAATCTGCGTCACTAAGCATAAATGACGACGCATCCTGAAAATATTGGCTAAGCGCATCCTGAAGCTTAGTGCAATTCACCTGCGGGCGAGCCAATACACTCCGCCAGCCCTGGTTGCCACCTGTGTGCACAAGAAGAATATGTTGATCGCGCAGCCCTTCGGCAAAGGCTTTTTGCAGCGCTAATAACACCTTGCCGCCATAAATAGGGTCAAGCAACACACCTGTTGCACGCCAAAAATCACGGCACACGTCAATAATAGAAGCCGGTATTTTGCCGAAGGGCATATCAAAGCCGTGCCAGGTCACCGAGTGGCCAAGTTTATTCGCCCGTAACTGGCCTATTAATACTTCTATTTCCTGGATGTAGGGAGCGGCATTGGCCAAGGCCAAAGCACCCACCGCCTGCACATTGTGCCACCGGGATGCCAAACCGGCTACGCTGGTGCCGGTGCCAGCGGGCAACCAAACTGTGTCCACTTCTATGTCCTGCTCGATTAATTGTGCCGATACTGCCTCGGCATAATCAGCAAAACCCTGCGCACCTAATACCCCTGCCCCACCTTCGGGAATGACATAATAATGAGCATAACGCTCAGTCAACTCGGCCATAAATGCCGGCTCCAGTTTACGGCGGTATTGTTCTCGACTAATGGGTACAAGATGCATCCTAAGCGCGTGTAATTCGCGCAGCGTTGGATTATCTAAATCGACTTCCTCACCACGAATAATGGCCAGTGCAGGCATATTTAACGCTTTTGCCACCCGCGCTAAAGCGTATAAATGATTTGAATAGGCGCCGCCAAAACTAATTAGCCCGCGCGCAGCGGATTTTTTTGCCTGCTGTAGGTGATGAAATAATTTAAATAATTTATTGCCGCTAACCGCCGGGTGCAAAAGGTCATCGCGTTTAATCCACAAGCGACAATTGGCTGCTTGAGCACAGGGCCAGGCAACCGGTTGAATCGGAGCGAGCTGAGCCAGCGCATGAAGGTGGGTTACGACAGGTGAATACATGCTGTGCTTAAACGGCTAGCCGCTACAGTAGGGAACCTCTGATTAGGGTTTAAAATTGGCTCGCCACTAGAGGGAAACAGGAGTGTATTAGGTTTTAGGTTGATGCTCGGCGCAACAATCGCTCACGCCGGGCACAAAATGCCTGGGTTCTTCCACCCGATAAATACTCACAGCGCAAGGGCCATTGGCTGTTGTAGCGGTGCATACGGGCATTAAATAATGATGTAACCAGGTGTTATACAGTGCTTCGGTAACACCTAATTTGTGCGCTGTATAAGCGGTGGCCGACTGTAAAAACTCCGCTAATTCCCCCACCGGAATTTGTATAGGGGTAAGACCAGCACGGTAGTACACAAAACGCACACCCTGGTCGTTTAACATATGCAAATAATCAAAAACGCGTTCGTCCGCAGCGCTGGGGTGTTCATTTTGCTCCTGCAATTGATTGAGCAATTGTTCTTCCCGCTCAGTGCAATACAACAATTCAATTTCCTTGCGTTGCAATAATTCAGCAAAATCCTGCGTCGCTTCGTGCACCGCAGCGGCAATTTCGCTGTCGCTGGCGGCACTTAATTGCGCCTGGGCAGCAAGGCTTAATTGTTGTTGCTCCATCCGAATGAGCTTGTGCTCATAATAATTGCGCAGCCCCTCGGCCTTATTGCTCAGGGTCTGGCTTTGTTCGGCGGCCTGCGCTAACTGTTGGGTGGCCTCAGCCAATTGGCGCTGCAGACCGGCCAGTTGTTCATCTCGCTCCTGTAGCGTTTGCTCTAGCAATTCCACTCGCTCTTTTAAATCCTCGGTGCTAGGCACCAGCGTGGGAATGCGAGCCTGCTCATCAATTACCTTAGCCAGAACATTTTTAATGCCGGTGTCATCCCGCTGATTGAGGTGTTGATGCAGCACCGTTTGCAACCGCTCGCCCATGGCCGCGACCAGATTATCGGGCTTATTTGGGTCATCCTGGCCGTCATCCACAAAACACACACCCAAGCGATTGCGCGATACAGCTTTTTTTAGTTGCCCTAAATGATTCTGGCGCCCTTTAATTTCGGGGTCCCACAGAAGCTGTTTGTATAAATCGATGGGGCATTGGGAAAAACTGGCCATGTGAATAGGGCCAGCCCCCAGATCAGGGCCAGCCGAGCCGCGTTTGGCCAAATCGGCCAGGGGCATGTTCCAAGAGCCGTCGATCCAACCGTGGTCGTCAAAGCCGACCTTAAAAAATACAGCAGCGGTGATAAGCAGGCGATGGTTTATCTCAACATAAGCCGCCTGCATGGTGCGCAAGGCCCACTCTTTAGAGGGTACAAAACCATCTAACATGGACTCGAATTCAGGTAGGAGAAGCTGGCCGACAATTTCGGCCTGATCGAAAAAATATACCGCGCGTGCTTTTTCAGTCGAGAGCAACAACATAGGATAATCGCGATTCCACAGCTAGGGACAAGTGCAGCAGGGGATTACCAGCACTCAAAGCGGCACTATAGCCTAAACAGCGCGCCAACTTCAGCCCCTAGGGCACACTGCGCACTAACTATAGTACTCATCCCAAGTATTTATCCTTCGTTTACAGGCCTGCAAAGCAGCAAATATAAATCAATTCACAGTTTTGCAGCCCGCCTTAAGAGCATGGGCGATTGACATGCGCACTTAAGGAACCCTTTGTAAGACACAGCCTTCTCAATTCATAACGCTCTCAACAGGCATACAGAGCTGGCTTACACGGCTAATGACTGAGCAATCAGCAAACGTCCTTATACCTCAGAGTAATCATCACTACTAAATTGCTCATCTTCATCGTTAACTGAACAGGTTATTTCTAAAAGTTCTTCAATGTAATCTTGCATAGTTTTAGGCTCCTTGGGTCCTAGGTTTTAAGTATCTATTACACGTACACGGCTGCACAGCGGCTTGTCATTTCGTATCGAACACTGCGCACACTCAACATCATACTGCCGCTCGTGTATGACGATTTGTTTACAGAGTAGCAAAGGCCTCGCCAAGTTCACGGCCGATCGCACATTGTGTGACCGGCTTGCAGTTTTGCGGCCAAACACACTACGGCCAAATCAAGGCCGCAAACGCGAACCCCAAAAAAAGGGTGATGGTGAGGCTTATGACTAGCGTAAAGCCATAACTTGCGGGTAACGGCAGTAAACCATCTGCGCCAAGACTGGTGCACATTGAGCGCAAGTGCTTAAAATTGGTTCGTCCCAGCGCCACGAGCTTGATAGTTAGGGAACCTCTGAAAATCTAGGCGGCGACTTGGCAAAAAACGGGCGACTGCATGGATGCAGGACGGCCCCATGGATGGAGGAGGTAGAATTTCATCGGGAATGAAATTGAGGTAGAGCAATCCAGAAGCTAAAACTAAAACCAGTTTACAGGCGCTCCGTTTACCCAGGCCCATCGCTCCAAGTTAATTCACAAATACCCCTGGTAGTCGCTAACAAGTCCGCTAAGGCTGCCAATAAACCAGCGGCCAATGCAACGGGGGCTTTATTTCGTCCAAATAAACTTCTAGGTTTACAACTGAGGTAAATTTGCCAAGTATTGGACTCACCGTCTAAGTTGCCGCAACACAGCCAATATTCATAGTCCTCCACACCATACTCAATAAACCAGCCCCAATCTTCATTATTGGGGTAACTGGTAATAAACCCTCTGTCTGCTAACTGCTGGCACAACCACCAGGCTAGTTCAGCACCATAACACTGCGGGTTCACTTGGGCGGATTCCGGCAAAAATGGCTTAAATAACGCTGATTTAAATACCACACTGGTGTGCATAAATTTCTCCCAATTCCTCAATCTCACAACATCGGCTGAACTCTGCAGTAGCCAACTAAGGTATGCGCTATTAACCCGGCGGGTTTTAGTGCCGGGTTAATAGGTGCGGCCTGAGCCACCGCAAGCCCCGCTAAAAAATCTTCGCCCGTTTTACAGGGACGAAGGCACAATAGATCAGAGCGATCTATTGTGCCTTCGGGTTAATAAGAGACACTGCGAGACACCGCCCTAACCGCTCAAGAATTTGCCTTCAGCCCTGCCCCTACATCAGCACCGCCTGGGCTGGCTGGTATCCGCGCAGGCTGATCAACAAACTGTTCGTAGTCACACCTCTGCCCTCTTCCTCAAAAAAGCATATCAACAGCCACAAAGTTCCAATTATAGAACTTTAAATCCATAAATATAATTAATGCTCCAAAAATGGAACCTAGAAACAGCCAATAGGTAAACTCCCATATAAAATGCTACTATGGATACATTAATGTAATTTTTATGTTTAACGTTCTATTTTGGCAACTTTATGATCACTAATACTATGCCAGCTGCCGCCGTTGCAGAAGAACTCGGCGAGCGACTAAAACACGCCCGCCTCAATGCCGATCTTACCCAGGTGCAGCTGGCCGAATTGGCCGGGGTATCCCGCAAGCTGGTGTTAAATGCCGAGAAAGGCAAGGTGCAGCTAGAGGCATTTGTAGCCTTGATGTTGGCACTTAATTTAGCCGAACCATTGGATAAATTCCTGCCCAGCCAAACCATCTCTCCCCTGCAACTAGCCAAATTGCAAGCTAAACAACGGCAACGCGCATCAGGTTCACGCAGGGTACACTCCAAGCCCGACGCATCTTCTCAGTGGTAGTAATCTATGCCGTTAGAAGTCATAACAATTAATTATTTAGGGCAACAGGTCGGCGCAGCAAGTTTTGATACCTCAAGCGGCCTGGGTGCGTTTGAATACAGCCCAGATTTTATCGACCAGGGTATCGAACTCTCACCATTAAAAATGCCTTTAGCTAAACGCATTTATGTATTTCCCGAATTAGATCCGGCAACCTTCAAAGGATTGCCCGGTTTGCTGGCAGACTCACTGCCTGATGATTTTGGCAATGCTGTTTTAAACGCCTGGGTAGCCAGCAAGGGTAAACAACCCAGTGCAATAACGCCGTTGCAACGCCTTAAATACACCGGCAAACGCGGCATGGGTGCGTTGGAATATGCACCGGCCACTGTACTAAAAAGTTTAAATGCCTCTCAAAGTGTTGCCATTGAATCCCTAGTCGCCATAGCTCAGGAGGTGCTTGATAGCCGCGCAGATTTTAAATTGGAATTAAATAAACAGGGCCAAGAAGATCGCGAAGCCATGCTGGCGCTGTTGTCGGTGGGTATGAGCGCAGGTGGTGCGCGCCCCAAAGCGGTATTGGCATTTAACGAAGATTTTAGCCAAGTGCGCTCAGGACAAACCAAAGCACCGGCGGGTTTTACCCATTATTTAATGAAGTTCGATGGGGTAAATGAGCATAACCCGAATCAAGAAACCTTCGGCGACCCTATGGGCTACGGCGCCATGGAATATGTATATTATTTAATGGCGCGCAGCTGCGGCATTAATATGATGCCCTGCAAATTATTACCCGAAGGCAACCGCCGCCATTTTATAACCCAGCGTTTTGACCGTATTGGCAATGCAAAATTACACATGCAAACCCTCAACGGCCTCGCCCATGTCAGCTACAAAATGCCCGGTTCTTTTTCCTACGCGGAATTATTTGCTGTGGCACGACAACTGCGCCTAAGCGCTGATGAGGCTGAACAGATTTTCCGACGCATGGCCTTTAATATTATCGCCCGCAATCACGATGATCATTCAAAAAACATCGCGTTTATTTTGCAGGATAAAACGTGGCACTTGGCACCCGCCTACGATCTAGCCTACAGCTATAAGCCCGGCAGCCCTTGGGTTAACAGTCATTGGATGAGCCTTAATGGCAAGCGCGATCAATTTACCCGCGAGGATTTTTACAGCCTAGAACCCTTAAGCCCCTTATTTACTCGCCGCAAAATTAACACCATTATTGATGAAATTAGCGCGCAAGTAGCACAATGGCCACGCCTGGCAGAGGAATACGAGGTGCCCACAAGACTGCGCGAAGAAATTACTCAGCACCTGCGCTTAGGGCTTTAAAATACGTACAACAGTGATGCCCCAACGGCCCACAAGTCTCGCTAAAACAAGAAGTTCAACGCGTTATAGCCGGACAAAAATAGATCAGACGATCTATTTTAACGTCGAATTAATAGAGTAGGCTCACAGCACAACAGGCGGGCACAAGGCCCGCATTTAATCCCATAAAGAGTCGATAAAAAAATAAATAGATGCCTTAGCGCCCAACCAACACCTGCTGAAGCGAACTCATTGCAGCAGCGAGTTGACTGTTTAAAACATCATTTGTCAGCCGGCCCGCCGCGCCATCAAAATTATCGGCAAAATTAGGCACTGACAAACTCGCCACCACCTGCCCGCCAAAACGCCCAGCAGAAGCCAATGCCTCAGCTAATACACTAGCGCCACCCCGACCACCCGGTGAAGTCGCCAAAAAGACCGCCGGTTTATCAGCAAAGACCTTTTTATCGATGCGAGAGCACCAATCAAATAAGTTTTTATATGCCACACTGTAGGTACTATTATGCTCAGCAAAAGAGATAATTAATCCCTGGCTAGAGGCGATTTTATGCAAAAAATCCTTTGCTAATTGTGGCTGCCCCAATTGCTCTTCGCGGTCAACACTAAATAATGGCAACTCATAATCATTCAAATCGAGGATATCCACCTCAACACCCTGCAGCAAACTGGCCGCATAGGTGACTAATTGTTTATTGATGGAACGCGTACTACTACTGGCTGCAAATGCAATAACCTTCATAAAATAAACACCCCAATAAAAACATTAATTGCAAGGCTTAAAGGCACAACTCATTTCGGCTAGGAGCGCCTTTTAAACCCAACGATCACACATATACCACCCACCAATAAAGCACCCACACCGGCCCAAATCGGGATATAAACGGTTTGTTTTTCCTTATACGACAACTCAAGAGGCCCCAGTTTTACAGCGGTGGTATCCTTGGTATAACTAAAACCACCGTACCCAAGGGCCAAGGCACCAGCAACAACTAAAACCAAGCCGATTAATTTAACACTATTCATAACATCATCTCTCAACCAACTCTAATGGCTAATAATAAACAGGCCACCCCTTCTATATTAACGCTCATCCCAATGAAAATGATGCAAAAGACGGTGTAGTACCGGAGTAAACAATAAGGCTGCCGCCACAATAAATACCAAGCCAGCATAAAGCGCAAACAAGCCCGCAAATAATTTCCCCGCCCATGACTGCGGCGGATTAACCGGCCCCATCCCTCCTAATAACATAGCTGCATTTAAAAATGCATCAATCCAACTTAAGCCCTCGCAGCTTACATAACCTATTATGCCCAGCATGAGGGAGACAGCCAACAAAACCAATACCCAAGCTAACTGGCGGGCTAAGCGCCACGCAAATCGCGCGTGAGTTAACGGCGCTTGTCTTTTTGTTTCATACATGAATAAAACAACCCCAAATAAGGATACTCTAAAGAATCACATGACAACCCACGAGCAAGCGATGACGTATACATGGACAAAAGCCATTTATAAGCATCGCCGCAAGCCAAATCAACGCGCTTACAAACACGCGGTGACATATTAACCCGGCGACACAACAGATCGTCCTGATATATTGTGTCTCAACTCCGCTATAACGGGCGACTACACGTAGATATCTTTGTATTAGCGGGACTCGCAGTGGCATAGACCACCGTTGCGGAATCTATGCCGCACCTATTAACCCTACTAAAACCGCCGTTTAATAAATCCCCAAATCGTTATCGACTTGGCAAATAAACTCTTGGGCAGGTTACCCCTCTGCTGCTTATCGAGAAGAGGTTGCCGTCTACATCGGGCCGCAGCAAAATACGCCACGGCAGATAGGGCAGCAAAGCCAGTCCGGCTAACGATTGCCCTTCTATCGGCCTTTGGAACACAGAACGGCATCTCACCAGACATCAGTCTATTTACAGGAACCTAATCTCATCGAGGTATTCACAGTGGTATTAAAGTTTATTAAAGGATCATTAATTATCGCATCTTGTACTGCGATACTGGCATGTGGCGGTGGCACATCGCCTAAATCGACTCAGTCTAGCTCTTCTAGCTCAGGGATAGCAGTAGCGCCCAACGTAAACTGGATTTTGCCCACACAATTTGCCAATGCCGGTTCTGGGACTGAAACACAGATCGAAGTAATGGTGTCGATTGATGCACCAGGCTCAACAATTATCTCGGCAAGCATTGAGTCAACCAACTTACTCCAAAGCATCGACGGCTTATGGACCGGCACAGTTAAAGTGCCTGCAGGCACTAGCAGCCTTAAGCTCAATGTCATTGACAGACTCGGCAATAAAACACTAATTGAGCGCCCCATTTACAACAACTTATACAGCGCCTACTCTCGAGCAGTAGAATTTGATCCAGAAAATAATCGTTTGTTGTTAACCAGCTGGAGCTCGGAACGCTTATTGGAATTAAATTTGACCAAGAAGGATTTACAGGAAATACCGATTGATGAAAACGGCATCAAACAGAGCCTATCAAGCAGCCAATTCTTGACTTATTCACCAGCAACTCAGCTGGCTTATTTTCCAGACTACGCAACCAACCAATTGAACATATTCAATACAAAAACCGGTGCAAATGAAGCCATTCCAAACAGCACAGGCTTTGCCAACTTTGACCTATGTATTAATCCCAACACATCCGATTTATTTGGCTTATCCTTCCAACAGATTGCTCCAGAAAAAGTAGGTTTCGTTTTAAGCAGAAAAAATAACCAGGGCATAACCCAACTCGCTTTCGATCCACAAACCTTAACAGACGCTATTGCATTCGGTGGTATTGCTTGCCAGGGTGACGGAACCATAGTCGCAACCGGGTTCAATACCAATAAATTCTCGATCATCAACCCCAATACAACGCAAATAACCCAACTTGATTTATCTTCAATAGCCCCTGCCGTTACCAACTCCCAATTACGATTTAAGCCGTTTGGCACAGGTAGTGGTTACTTATTGACGCTGGTGGGCGATAACACAAGTATTTATAAAGCAAATAGCATCACAGACACGCCCAAGCTGATTACCGGTGTCAATTCCGCAACAGGGGAATCTCGCGGCACAGGCGCACCTATTGTTTGGGCCTGGGATGCGACCATTGATGAGGCTGGCAATCGTATATATACCCACGATGGTGAGGGGATTATAAGCGTTGATATAGCAACCGGAGATCGCACGTCTATATTTGCAGAATCCTACACAAAAGGTGACTTGACCGGCCCCATGGGTTTAGGCCTTTCACAGGATCGCCAATATGCCTACAGCTTTACACTGTGGAATTCTTCGCTGCGCAAAACTGATTTAGTTACCGGAATTTCCGAGTTGGAATTCTTTAAGCAAAACGGCACGGCAGAGACTTTCGAGTACAGCAAACACCACACTCTAGCCGCAAAATATTCCTCAATTGAAGGGATGCTATACCATCTCAGCAGCCAATACCTGTCAAAATTAGATTTAGATGGCAATATCAAAAACCGGATTGCCGCGCCAGCCTCTAATGTAGGTAGTTTTGATATTGACGAAAATACCCATGAGATATATCTGGTAAAAAATAACAGTGCTAGCGCTAGCGAACTCCTAAAAGTCTCTTTCTCATCAGGAACAACAAAAGTAGCTGATATCAACACAGGAAAAACCATCATTGGCATTACACGCCTTGTGAATGACATTTTTTACCTGGTGGACAGCGAAGGCACATTATTAGAATTTGATTTGCAGGCGCAAACCCTGACAAACCTAGGAACTCTTTCGAATGCTGAATTCAATAAGGATCATTTTGTCTTTGACCAAAAAGGGCGCAGTGCAAGTGTTTTGGACAAAGCTAAAAATAGACTATACCTTTCCTACGGGCCCAATTTATTTGCAATGGATATAACAAGTAAACAGCTTACCCCGATTAACACAACCGGAGGCACCAAGCTGGCTGATATTTCTGGGCTCTACCTAGACCCCAAGTACGATATTCTTTGGGCGACAGACTCAGTATTAAACTCAATCGTAGCTATTCGAAATGGGGTTAACCTAACGGTAATACGATAATCAGCAAACATCTGCCGCGCATTAGGGGCGACAGACTGAAGCGCGGTAGGTGTTTTATTACTGGATAATCGTTAATAGGCTCAAAAAACAGCACAGTAAACGAAACTAAATACCAGTGGAGAAAGGTTAGAAAAATTGACTAACGACGGCGTTTTTTCTGTTTGATACTTTCATTCACCCGATCGCGCATTTCTTTACCGGGTTTGAAGTGAGGGACGTATTTGCCTTCCAATGCAACCGCTTCGCCAGTTTTGGGGTTGCGGCCCACCCTAGGTTCTCGGTAATGCAGCGCAAAACTGCCGAAGCCGCGAATTTCAATGCGCTCACCTTTGGCGAGGGATTGGCTCATAAACTCAAGCAGTAGCTTGACCGCAATCTCAACATCCTTGGGTGACAGTTGGTCCTGCGAAGTAGCAATACGATCAATCAGCTCTGACTTGGTAATAGACATGGCGCCGCATCCTATTAAAGATTTGTTGCTACCGCCCACAGCACTCGCTAAGAGCCTGTGCGCACCGGGTAAACCTATCTTAAGCGGCTGTTATACATCAAGTTTTCGAATAAAAGAAGTCTGCTGGCGAGATTATGTGCACAGACACTGGACAGAGATTTAATAAACTCGCGCCAGCGTGCAGAAGGGTGCGAGTAGAGGTTGTACTTAACGCAATTCTTTGGGTAGCGAAAAACTCACATTTTCCACCCTGCCGGCCAATTCCTCAGGCAGCTGGGCGCCATATTGTTTAAGGCCGTGAATCACACTTTGCACTAATACCTCAGGGGCGGAGGCTCCAGCCGTAATACCAACGGTGCCCGCCGTCTCAAACCAATGAGCCTGTAAGTCCTGCGGGCCGTCGATTAAATAGGCCTTGGCGCCACAGCGCTCGGCCAGCTCGCGCAAACGGTTTGAATTGGAGCTGTTGGGCGACCCCACAACCAATACCACTTGAGTCTCTAGCGCGAGCTGTTTTACCGCGTCTTGGCGATTTTGTGTGGCATAACAAATGTCGTCTTTGCGCGGCCCCTGGATGTTTGGAAAGCGCGCGCGCAGGCAATCAATTACCCGTGCGGTGTCATCCATAGACAGTGTTGTCTGCGTGACATAAGCGAGTTTAGCGGGGTTTTTTACCGGTAAAACCGCCACATCCGCTTCGTTTTCCACCAGATAAATTGCGCCCCCATGGGCGTTGGTATATTGCCCCATAGTGCCCTCAACCTCAGGGTGCCCGGCGTGGCCAATCAAAATGCACTCCCAACCGTCTTCGCTGTATTTAGCCACTTCAAGATGCACCTTAGTCACCAGCGGACAGGTGGCATCAAATACGCGTAAACCTCGCGCTTCTGCCTCCTGCCGCACCGCTTGAGATACGCCGTGGGCGCTAAAAATCACTATGACATCATCAGGTACATCAACGAGTTCATCGACAAAAATAGCGCCGCGCTCTTTTAACTGCTCGACAACAAATTTGTTATGTACCACTTCGTGGCGCACATAAATAGGCGCGCCAAAGACATCAAGTGCGCGATTGACAATATCAATAGCGCGATCAACACCCGCACAAAAGCCACGCGGATTAGCTAATTTAATTTGCATGCACAGGCATCCTAATGAGAAGTGGCCGGTTGCACATTCACAATGTGCACATCAAATTCAATACTCTGACCGGCCAAGGGATGATTAAAATCGACTGTTACCCAGTGTTCGTCTAAATCGGCCACCACACCAGGCAATTCGGTATTTTGTGCATCGGCAAAATTAACCACCAGCCCCTGCTCTAAATTTAAATCGGCAGAAAATATGCGCCGCTCGATTTTTTGCAGATTATTGGGGTTGCGCTGGCCAAACGCCTGCTCGGGAGGGATTTCAAACGTTTTGCGTTCACCAGCGCATAGGCCCATTAATACGCGCTCAAAACCCGGCAACAAATTGCCATCACCCACAATAAAGGTCGCGGGCTGCTGCTCAAAATTGCTGTCAATGACTTCACCATCCGACAGGCGCAGAGCAAAAAATAGGGTTACTTGCATACCCGCTTGTATTGGCAATCTCGTGGTCATGCTTGTTAGCCTTTTTTACGCAGAGAATCCCAAACCAACGCAGCCGCACCGCCACATATGGCCATGTCGGCAACATTAAAAGCGGGGAAATAAGCATCGCCCCAGTGGAATAATAAAAAATCCACTACATAACCCAGGGTGACGCGGTCGTATAAATTGCCGAGCGCACCGCCTAACACCAAGGACAAACCCAGCGCTTCAATTATTTTGTGGCGAGGCAAACGGGCCAGCCAATAACCTAAACCTAAACTCACTGCGCCAGCAATGGCCATAAAAAACCAACGCTGCCAGCCGCCTTCTTGCGCCAAAAAACTAAACGCCGCGCCGTGGTTATAATGCAATGAAAGACTGAAAAAGAAGGTATAAGGCTGCGACTGGCCTTCGTACTCAAAGGTGTCGGTGATAGCTTTTTTGGTGAACAAATCAATAGCAATTACCACTAAAGCCAGGGCATACCAGCGCAGTGCATGAATAAAATTAGGCATAGGCGCGTACTTCTCCGTTGGAGTTAATATTGGTGTAACAACGACCGCACAATTCAGGATGATCGCTGTGTTGGCCTATGTCCTCACAATGGTGCCAGCAGCGCACACATTTGGCCGCAGACGTTTTCACAATGCTGATTTTTACCGGCATAGTTTGCCCGGCCACCGCATTGGCAGGGGCTTGATTTAACGGCTGCCAACTGACTTTTGAGGTCATTAAAATAAAACGCAATTCATCACCCAGCAGACTCAAAGCAGTAGACAATTCTCGCTCAGCATACAGCGTGACTTCTGCCTCCAAGGATTTACCTATGCCATCGCTAGTGCGCGCCGATTCAATAGCGCGGTTTACCTCGGTTTTTAAATCGGCAATCACCGCCCAGGTTGACTCATCAATAACAGGCGCGCTGCTGGCAACAGGAAAGCTGTACCAGGTTTGGGTAAAAACAGTGCCAGCATTGCCGGGGATCGCCTGCCAAATTTCATCGGCAGTAAAAGATAAAATCGGTGTTATCCAGCGCACTAAAGCCTGGGCGATATGATATTGCGCGGACTGGGCGCTGCGGCGTGCAGCGGAATTTTGTGCACAGGTATAAACGCGGTCTTTGGTGATATCCAAATAAAAACCACCTAAATCTACCACGCAGAAATTATGCAATTTTTGGTAAATCAAATGCAGATCATAGGCATCGTAATGGGCGCAGATTTCAGCCTGCACTATTTCTGCACGGGCCACCGCCCAGCGATCCAGCGCGACCATGTCATCAAGGGCGACTAAATCAGTGGCCGGATTAAAATCGGGGAGGTTGGATAATAAATAACGCACCGTGTTGCGAATACGGCGATAGGAATCAGCCGTGCGATTTAAAATCGTGTCGGAAACGCTCATATCGCCGCTAAAATCCGTCGCCGCCACCCATAAGCGCAATACATCTGCACCTAAATCATTAACTACTTTTTGCGGCGGCACTACGTTACCTAAGGATTTAGACATTTTTAAACCCTTTTCATCCACTGCAAACCCGTGGGTTAACACCTGTTTGTAGGGCGCACGGCCATGCATGGCTACGGAGGTTTTTAACGACGACTGAAACCAACCGCGATGTTGGTCAGAACCCTCTAAATATAAATCGGCTGGGAATTTAACTTCGGCGCGCTGCTCCAGCACCGAATAATGGGTCACCCCCGAATCAAACCACACATCCAATGTATCGGTCACCTTGATGTAATCCTTCGCCTCAGCACCTAACAGCGCAGCAGTATCCAGAGCAAACCAAGCATCCATACCGTCTTGTTCAATTAAAGCGGCCACCTGTTCAATCAATTCAACCGTTTTAGGGTGCGGTGTTTGGGTTTCTTTATGGATAAATAAGGTAATGGGCACACCCCAGGTGCGCTGGCGGGAGATACACCAATCGGGGCTGGATTCTAAGGTGCCGCGCATACGCGATTCGCCCCAAGCGGGGAACCACTGCACTTCACCCACACTGGTTTTAACCTGCTCCAGCAGATTATTTTGCGTCATACTGATAAACCACTGGGGTGTTGCGCGGTAAATTAACGGCGTTTTGGTGCGCCAGCAGTGCGGAAAACTGTGGGTGATTTTGCCTTGATTAAATAAAGCGCCGCGCTCTTCTAAAAGGGCAACCACTTTTTCATCGGCTTTATAAACGTGCTCACCGGCAAAAATAGGCGTTTGGGCGGAATAATTGCCGTTTTCATCCACGTAATTAAGGGTGCCAATATTGTATTTTTTGCCGACTACGAAGTCTTCCATACCGTGGTCCGGCGCGGTGTGTACAGCACCTGTACCGGCATCGGTGGTAACGTGGTCACCCAGAATAATGGGTACTTGTTTATCGTAAAAAGGGTGTTGAAGTAATAAGCCTTCTAACGCGGCGCCTTTAAATTCCTGCAGCACAGAAAATTCAGCGATTTTACTGCGCGCGCATAAGGCCTCAATTAAGGCTTTGGCCACGATTATGCGCTCGGCGTTTAATTGCACCAGCGCATAATCCAGTTCGGCATTTAAACTTACTGCTTGGTTAGCGGGTAATGTCCAGGGTGTAGTGGTCCAAATTACCACTGCAATAGGCCCAGTACCTGTAACCCCTCCAATTTTATTGCCCAATGCCGATTCATCGACAGCAAAACGCACGTCAATCGAAAACGAGGTTTTTTCGTGGTATTCCACTTCGGCATCAGCCAGTGCCGATGCGCCAACCACACTCCAATAAACGGGTTTAAACCCGCGCACCAAATGGCCGTTGGCGATAATTTTACCCAGTGCGCGCACGGTGTCGGCTTCGGTTTTATAGTCCATGGTTAAATAGGGTTTATCCCATTCGCCCAGCACACCTAAGCGAATAAAATCGGCTTTTTGGCCTGCAACCTGTTTGCTGGCATAGTCGCGGCAGTGTTTGCGAAACGTCGCCACATCTACTTTCACACCAGCCTTGCCGATTTTTTTCTCAACGTTGTGTTCAATAGGCAAACCGTGACAGTCCCAACCGGGCACATAGGGAGCGTCAAACCCGCTGAGGGTTTTGGCTTTTATAATAATGTCTTTAAGAATTTTATTTACCGCATGGCCGATATGAATATCACCATTAGCGTAGGGAGGGCCATCGTGCAAAATAAATGTGGGGCAGCCTGTGCGGGCGGCGCGAATCTGCTGGTAAATACCTTCTTGCTGCCAGCGTTTGAGCATTTCGGGCTCGCGCTGGGCTAAATTCGCTTTCATGGCAAAGGTAGTAGCAGGCAGATTTAATGTGGCCTTGTAGTCGGTCATGGTCATTCGCTTGATATGGCTTGGTTTAAAAAAATAGTGGTTAATTTACGCTTGGCGGGCTGAGAAAAAATCAGCGGCGGCGTTTACGTCTAATTGAATTTGTTGCTTAAGCGCTTCAATACTTGAGAATTTTTGTTCTGCGCGTATCCAGCGCAAAAACCGCACACGCAAGCGCGCGCCGTATAACTCGTAGTGTCCGTTTAAAATAAATACTTCCAAACTGGGTTTTAAGCCCTCGGCGATGGTGGGTTTCACACCTATATTGGCCACTGCAGGCAAGCAGCCAAACGGCCCTTCTACTTCGACTGCATAAACGCCAGAGAGCGCCCGCCGATAATTGCCTATGGCGACATTGGCGGTGGGAAAACCGAGCGTGCGCGCCAGCGCGCGGCCATACACTACGCGGCCACTAATGCTGTAGGGCTGGCCCAATAAATCCGCTGCTGCGGCCAGCTCACCCTGGCTTAATAGGGTGCGAATGCGCGTGCTGCTAACGCGCTCGCCCAGGCGCACCAGGGTGGGATTATTAGCGAGGGAAAAGCCATAGGTAATCGCCGCGCGGGTTAAAAAGGCGTAATCACCGGCTCTATCACGGCCAAAACGAAAATCATCGCCCACTTCCAAATGGCGCACATCCAGCCAATCCACTAGCACCTGGCGGACAAATTCCTCGGCCGTGAGGTTGCGCAGCCAGCGGTTAAAGCGCAGGCACAACACCTGGTCAACACCGAGGGCTTTGAGGGCTAGCACCTTATCGCGCAAGCCAAAAAGACGGGCGGGCGCCGCCTGGGCATTAAAATATTCCTGCGGTTGCGGCTCAAAAATAACCACTACTGCCGGTACACCGCGCGCACGCGCACGGGTAATTACTTTTTCAATCAGTGCACGGTGGCCCAAATGAATACCATCAAACGAGCCGATGCTGGCCACGCAGCCGTTTGCAGGCTTGGTCAGTCGTCGGGCAGCTGTGTGAAAGGTAAACTCGCTCATGCGGGATTGATTCAGTCAAAAAACGCGCGAGTATAACCGAGGTCTGCGCGCACCTGCAGTTAAAAGTTGCCGAGCCTAAGCGCAAGTGGGCAGTGGTCTGACAGCGTGTAACGCTTGGCCTGTTCGGCGCTGTAGGTGATGCGCCGCGCCTGCTGCTGTTTAAATTGTGCCGCCCATGCGGCGCTGACCAAAAGGTTATCAATGGCGCCTTGGGTATAGGGGCTCAGGGGTGAACAGGCTTGATCGGCCATCAGCGCCGTCGCCCGCAACAGCTGCGCACCGACGGGATTGTTGTCATGCCAGGCGGCAAACATAGAGGTTGGTGAGCGCTCATCCGGCCCAGCCGGATACTGGGCGTCTTTTTCCAGGCGCCGATTAAAATCCCCCAGCACCGCAAAGGCCTGCCCACTGGCCACCTGTTTGTCGATCCAGGCCTCCACGATCGGCACCTGCTTGCGCAGGGCTAAACAAGGGCCTTTTTTAAACAGGGGGCCGGCAAAACAACCACTTTTAAGATGCACATTCAACAGCCGTAGCACCTGCGGCGTGTGTGGCCAGAGCGTCACCTCGGCCCCGCTGCGGGTTTTGCCGTCGATATCAAGCCCTCTCAATTCGCCGCCGCACTCAAAGGGTATGCCTTTGGGGAGTGCAAACCCCAGTTTTTGCGGATGTTTACGCTCGGTAAAACACACTAAATTCCAGCTCGACGAGGGGAAAATTGGCGCCGCTGCGGCGGCGCCATCCACTTCTTGCAAGGCCACAACATAGCCTTGCAAAGACTTGGCGATGCGGGCGAGTTCGTCTAGGTCTTGTTGACTGCGCCGAGGCGGCGGGGCGTGGTCGGCGTCACAGGGAAAGCGCCATTCGCGGCTATCCGGTTGCCCGCCGGAATCACACAGCGCCATGAGCTTGGGGTAGTCCTCAAGGCGCACTAACCACTCAAGGTTCCATGTAGCAAGCTGCACAGGGGTTGACGTCTTAGGCGCCGACGCTTGCGCGAGGGGCACAGAGGGAGAGAATAAGAATACGGCGAGGGTATAAAAAGTGGCCCAACTAACTGCCTTGAACATGCTTCCTCCTTAATTTGAAGCGACGCATAAATGTGATTGCGCCAGCACAATACCTTCTGCTGGCGTTTAGCGCCAGGCTTGAGTAAGATCGGCTGCACCCCGGGCGAACCGCAGCCTTTGGGCTTATTTTGCAGTTGATTTCGCGAATAATTCCTTTCCCTCTTGAATTAAGCTGAGCCAATCACTGCGCACCTTTGGCTGCGAGTCTTAAAAAAATTACCGATAATAATTAGCCTATGCATCAGCAACGCCCCGTTCTTCTGTTGGTTTTTCTCGCGTTTATGCTCTCGCCTAGCATCATCAGTTGGGCGATTAACCCGCAGCCTATTTGGTATAAACCTTTTTTGCTGTGGGCCTTGGTTGTATTGGCGGCCTACCTCATTCAACGCCATAAAAAATCCCCATGACGTTTACCTACTTTCAAGTTGCCCTCATTTGTTTTGCCTACCTGGCGGTGGTGTTTAGCCTTGCCTATAGCACGGATCGCGGCTGGGTATCCGATCGATTAGTCAGCCACCCGATTACCTATATTTGTTCACTGGGCATTTTTGCCAGCGCTTGGTCGTTTTACGGCGTGGTGGATTTGGCCCGCCAATTTGGCTATGGGGCCTTAGCCTATTACCTGGGCACGGGGGTGTTGTTTTTATTCGGCGGCATCACCCTTAAACCGCTGATTGAGCTGGCCCGACGTTTTCAAATTACCTCCATGGCGGATTTATTGGTTTTTCGCTATCACTCCCACGCGGCGGGCGGCGTGGTCACGCTGATTATGCTGCTGGCCATGGCGCCGCTGCTCACCCTGCAGATCCAAGCGGTGGCCGATACGGTGCATCTGCTCACCTGGCAACACAATAAAAATACTCAACTGCGCTGGTTTGGCTTCACCTCCCGCGAAGCCATTGCCCTGGTGTACTGCCTGGTCATCGCCCTGTTTGCAATGATGTTCGGCTCCAACCGCGAGCACCACAAGGGCCTGGTGACGGCCATGGCGTTTGAATCCCTGATTAAATTATTCGGCCTGCTGGCGGTGGGCGGTTATGTATTGGTGCGCATTTTTAGCGGTATGGACGGGCTGGATTGGTGGCTGAACGCCAACCCGGAGATGCTGCAAGCCCTGCAAAGGCCCGTGTATCAGTCCTCCTCCCACACGCTGTTACTGGTGTTTTTAGCCACCGCCATTTCCATGCCGCACATATTCCATATGACGGTAGTAGAAAACCCCAGCAAGATGGCCGGGGCGCAAATTACCTGGGCATTTCCGCTGTTTTTACTGCTTATGGCCCTGCCCATCTTCCCTATCTTGTGGGGTGGAATTGCCCTTGAGCTGCCCATAGCGGCTGAATATTTCCCGCTGGCCGTACCGCTGGCTACCGGCTCTACCTCGTTTGCAATTATTGCCTTTGTGGGTGGCCTCTCGGCCGCGACTGGCGCCATGGTGGGGATTGCACTGGCGCTCTCCACCATGATTTTGAACCACTGGATATTGCCCGCCACCACCCTGCGCACCAAACGGGATTTATACCGGCAGATTATGTGGCTGCGGCGCATGCTGATTCTGGTGGTGCTGCTATTTGGTTTTGGCAGTTATCTGGTGCTGAACAACCGCTATAGCCTCACCGAACTCGCCCTGCCCGCTTTTATCCTGACGCTGCAATTGTTGCCCGGCGTTATAGGTGTCACCCACTGGTCGCGCGGCAACAGCTTAGGATTTATTCTCGGCCTGTTAATCGGCACCGCTATTTGGTTGATCTGGCTGATGATCCCGATGATTTTAGGTGTGCACTCCATCAGCCTGCCGGGGCTTGAGCGGCCTATTCGCCTGGGCGCTAGCGAATGGGATTTTGTCACCCTATGGAGTATCGGCCTTAACACCCTGGTGTTTATCTCCGTCTCCCTCCTCACCAAACAAACCGACGAAGAGCGCTACAGTGCGGAAATTTGTGCCGATGATGAACTCTCCCACCCCATTCGTTTAAGCCTGGATGTGCGCTCGCCGGATGAAATTATCGAGCGTTTAAGCAGCCGCATCGGCGCCAGCACCGCGCGCAATGAAGTGGATCGCGCCCTGCAGCGCCTGGCCCTGCCGCCCAATGAAAGCCGCCCCTATGCCCTGCGCCGCCTGCGCGACGAAATCGAAGCCAACCTGTCGGGCCTTATGGGTATTTCCATGGCCAGCGAAATTTTAGATCGCCTTATACCCTACCGGCTGCCGGAAACCAGCGTCGCCACCGACATCAATTTAATTGAAAGCCGCCTCACCCAAGCGCGCGACCAATTCACCGGCCTTACGGCAGAGCTTAACAACCTGCGCCTCTACCATAGGCGCACCCTGGAGGAATTACCCCTCGCCACCTTTTCTATTGGCCTGGATCTGGAAATTCTCATGTGGAACCACGCCATGGCCAAGTTAACCGGCATCAATAGCGACCTGGTAACCGGCTCCCACCTGCGCGACGTGGCTGCGCCCTGGGGCAAATTACTCTATAAATTCGCCAATTCCAGCGAGTCCCATTGGTACAAACAACCGCTGCAACTCAACCAGCGCCGCCATTGGATCAGCCTCCACAAAGCTGCCATCCCCTCATCCAAAGCCCACGCCAACGACGGCCAGGTGATACTGCTGGAGGACGTGACAGAATTGCAGCTGCTGGAAGAGGAATTGGTGCACTCCGAGCGCCTAGCCTCAGTGGGGCGTTTAGCCGCCGGAGTGGCCCATGAAATAGGCAACCCAGTGACGGGCATCGCCTGCCTCGCGCAGAACCTGCGCTACGAAACAGACAACCCTGAAGTCATTGAAACGGCCGATCAGATCCTCTCGCAAACCGACCGGGTCAGCCGTATCGTGCGCTCTCTGGTGAGTTTCTCCCACGCAGGTCAACACACCGGCCACGATTTTCAACCCTTAAGCGCCCGCGACTGCGCTCAGGAGGCGATTAATTTACTTTCGCTGCAAAAAGAAAAACGCGCGGTGGAATTTATCAACAACATCCCGCGTGAGCTGGTCATCCGTGCCGACAACCAAAGGCTCATCCAGGTCTTTGTCAATTTATTATCTAACTCACGGGACGCAAGCCCGGTTTATGGGAAGATCATCGTCGATGGTGAGTACCTAGGTGACACTGTGCGCTTAAGTGTTACCGACTACGGCGTAGGCATTCCGCCCGAACACCTAAGCCGTATCTTTGAGCCCTTCTTCACCACCAAAGAGCCGGGAGAAGGCACAGGCCTTGGGCTGGCGATGGTGTACTCGATTGTAGAAGATCACAAAGGCACCTTGGATATAGTCTCACCCGCCCATAAAGATACGCAAAACGGTACGCGGTTCATCATTACCCTACCGACAAACCTTGCCAGCGACGATGCGGCAGGTAACACTAGTCAACCCGATTGATGTAGCCCCGCCTATGAACAAGATTTTGATTGTTGAAGATGAAGTCATTATCCGCACGGCGCTGCGCAAGCTACTCACCCGTCACAAATACGATGTAAAAGAGGCCGGCTCAGTCAAAGAAGCCCTGCGTCTCAACATAGAAAGCTTCGACTTAATTATCTCCGACCTGCGCCTGCCCGGCGCCCCCGGCACAGACCTTATCTCCATCGCAGGCGATATTCCCGTTTTGATCATGACCTCCTACGCCAGCCTGCGCTCGGCGGTGGATTCCATGCGCATGGGCGCGGTGGATTACATAGCCAAACCCTTTGACCACGACGAAATGGTGGAAGCCGTGAAGCGCGTGCTGGAGCGCTCACAAAAAATCGCCGCCACCGTACCGGTGCAACCCGGCGACAACCACCAAGAAGTGGAAGGCATGATCGGCAGTTCCCCAGTCATGCGCGACCTCTACGCCCGCGTTCACAAGGTGGCCCCTACCCACGCCACCGTACTTATCAATGGCGAAACTGGCACCGGTAAAGAACTGGTAGCCCGCGCCCTGCACCGGGAAAGTCCGCGCCGCAACCACGCGCTTATCTCCGTCAACTGCGCCGCCATTCCCGAAACCCTCATCGAAGCTGAGCTGTTCGGCCACGAGAAAGGCGCCTTCACCGGCGCCGCTTCCAACCGCGAAGGCCTAGTTGCCGCAGCCGACGGCGGCACTTTGTTTCTCGATGAAATCGGCGAATTGCCGCTGGAAGCCCAAGCCCGTCTGCTGCGGGTATTACAAGAGGGCGAAGTGCGGCCTATAGGCTCAGTGGAATCGCGCAAGGTGGATGTGCGCTTAGTGGCCGCCACCCACCGAGATTTGGGCAAACTCGCCCGCGAAGGTAAATTCCGCGAAGACCTCTACTACCGCTTAAACGTAGTGCAGTTAAAGCTGCCCCCCCTGCGCGATCGCGGCAAGGATATACTCACCCTGGCCGAATCCTTCATTGTGCGCTACTGCCACGAGCTCAAACGCCGCCCCCTATTGCTCACCCCCGAATCCATTCAGGCCATCACCAGTTACCACTGGCCGGGCAATATTCGCGAGTTAGAAAACGCCATCCAGCGCGCGGTGATTCTCTGTGAGAACGACCAATATCTAGATTACAAATTGCTCTCGATTGATTTCGACCTGATCCATATGGACGAGGAACCCGCCACTGGCGCGCCTGTGCGCAAGGCGCCCGCCATACCCGAGGCCAATGAAGACTTATCCCTGGAAGATTATTTCCAGCGTTTTGTCTTGGAACATCAGGACTCCATGAGCGAAACCGAACTGGCCCGCAAGCTCGGCGTCAGCCGTAAATGTTTGTGGGAGCGCCGCCAGCGTTTAGGCATACCACGCAGCAAAGGCAAATCCGCTGGCGAAGGGCTATAACTAACCATCCTGCAGATTGGCTATCCCATTGGGCACATGGCCGGTAGCCACATGATCTTTGGCCGACAAACAGTGGCTCTGCTGATCATCAAAAAACACATCCGCCCCATAGGCCTTTAAAAACACGCCTTTATCCATACCGCCTAAAAATAACGACTCATCAATACGAATATCCCAAGCCCGCAGAGTGCGGATAACCCGCTCATGGGCGGGTGCCGAGCGGGCGGTAACTAAAGCGGTGCGAATGGGGCAGCTCTCGCGGTCAAATTCCCGCTGCAAACTTTGCAATGCGGCTAAAAACGATTTAAACGGCCCGCCACTTAAGGGGGTTTTGGCCGCCTCGCGCTCACTGCGGGCAAATTCGTCCAAACCTTTTTGCTTGTATACCCGCTCAGCCTCATCGGAAAACAACACCGCATCGCCGTCAAAGGCAAAGCGCAATTGCCCATTGGCATCTTTGCTGCGGTTAGACGCCAATAAAGTTGCCGCTGCAAAACCCGCCTCAATCGCCCGGCGCACATCATCGCCATCGGTGGAAAGAAACAACTGGCAATTAAACGGTGCTATATATCGGTAAGGGCTCTCACCGCCGGTAAACGCTGCGCGGGTAATTTTTAAGCCGTAATGATTAATCGAATTAAATACCCGCAGCCCCGTATCGGCACTGTTGCGCGATAATAAAATCACTTCGACACGCGGCTCGCCGCCAATCAGCTGATTAATATTCAATAATTTATTTACCATCGCAAAAGCATCGCCCGGCTCTAAAATATCGTCTTCATGTTCGATCTGATATTTAGAATAGGCATCTAAGCCCTTTTCCTGGTACACAGCATGGCTGGCGCTTAAATCGAATAGCGCACGGGATGAAATTCCAATGACAAGTTTTTGCGGGCGTTTATCAAGCATAAGACCTCCGGTGTTAGGCGCACCATAGCAAAATTAACGCCATTAGCCCAAGCGCTAAACACTCAAGAAATCCACCCGCGCAACAAACACAGATTAATTCCACTCCTACTGGGCTTAGGTAACTACTGAAAAATGTAGGCGGTGCTGCGCTAGCGAGGCGAATTTAGGCTAAGTGCCCCCGCGATTAACCCGGCGAAAAAATAGATTCGCCTGTCTTCGTCGTCCCGCTAAAACACATCGATCTGCTTGTTTTACGGCAGCCTAGGCCGCCATTACACACTATATGTCCACTGCGGCATCCACGCCACATGTATCAACCCGGCATACAACCTGCTGGGTTAATAGTGTAAGCAAGGCACCTCATGCACATGTCCAGAGCCAAGCCTAAAAGTCATCTTTACAATCGGATAATTTGCCACTCAATAAACAACTACCGCCGAACAAAAATTCAACCAATAACCAGCCAATCAACACCTATCGCAGTATAAATACCAATAAATGCCGAAACCGGTTCATAGATCATCAGCAAAATCGCCCGCACCTCGCCGAAGGTTTTTACAGTAGTTAACTTCTGCCCTATCAAACCCTGGCTAACAACATAAAAATAAACAGGGAAGGCTTATAGCAGTGGCGTGCAAACCTCATCGCGCGAAAACGGCCTAAATACCCTAGCAGCCTGTTCACACCCCTTAGGAGAGTAGATCGCGCCTGAGTGCCGCCCAATACAGTCGGTACATTTTTGCACAACGAAAATGCGAGAACTTAAGCAGCAGCACCGAAAAATCCCAGCGCAAATAAATCGCCCAAAAAACTTGCTGATAATTCTGCAGCTAGTGGCACAGATATAGCAAAGCGAAGGCCGGGTTATTTCTAGCGATGCCAATTAGTTGGCGTCAAAAGACTGCCCATTTAAGGAGCTGCGCTAATGGCTAATCACAACAGCCATTGCTCATAAGTAATGACCGCTTGATCGGTTCATTAGCGGCACTCGTTTTTTTGAAGTACATAAACAGGATATAAATATGAATTTTTTAGTGCGCCAATTAACCTCCGCTGCAATTGCTCGCCAACTTATTTGCACTGGCCTTTTAAGTTGTCTTGCGATAGACGCTAACGCCGATGCGCTGACACCCACCACCTTTAAAATTAAATATGAAATCACTTGGGACGATACTTTTTTTAGCCCCAATGCAGCACAATTTAATTTGGCCACCAGCACAGAAACCTGGGATGTAACCTTTAAAGTAGGCAGCGAATCGTTTGTAGTAGAAGGTTCAGGCAACCCAACCCCAGCAAGCCTCAACACAGTCGAAGGCGGTGATTCAGCCAGCGCATTTACCATTATCTCCAGCAGCGAAATTCCTTCCACTAGCGATGCTGCGCGCTTTGACACCCTCACCAGCCGCGACGTATTTAAATTTGAATCCAATTTATTAAACAGCGGCACAGAAAACTTCAGCATCACCGATGCACTGTTTGGCCGTTATGTACCGCAAACTGGCAACCAATTAGTCACCTGGTCTAAAACCCGTCAACTGACCAGCCCACAATTAAATGTAGGCACAATTGCCCGCAGTACAGCAGGCATTAAAGCGGCACTGAACAACCGCAACTACGTCTACCAAGTTAGTGACAACTTTACCAATAATGTATTGCAAACCGCCTATAGCAAAAACGGTACAGCGCGAGTTGTTGCATTTAGCGAAGTTATCGATACACCACCAACACCCGCTCCCGCCAGCTGTCAATATGTAGTTTATTCAGACTGGGGCACAGGTTTTAATGGTGCGGTAATTATCAAAAATAAAACCAATCAACCCATTAACGGCTGGCAAATGAATTTAACCCTATTAGGGGGCGGCAGCATCAGCCAAATTTGGGGTGCCCGCATTTTAGGTTCTGCACCAAGCTACACAGCCAGTTTCTTATCCTGGAATGAAACCATTTGGCCGGGCCAAGAAATTACCTTTGGATTTAACGGCATTAAGGCCGTCGGTCAAAGTGCAGCAGCAAATGTAAGCGGTGGAATTTGCCAATAAAATTGCGCGCACAGGGATGTGTGATTTCACTATTTAACCCATCAGCCGCTATAACCCCGACTGTATAATTAATTCAAAATGGCTCAGATCATAAAAAATCGCCCATTTTATTAACCCGGCACTAAAACCCACCAGGTTAATAAAACCGCTATGGGCAAGAAATCGGCGCCGCCACTACAGGGATGTACTCGTGCGGTTTTGAAAAAGGCAATTTTAAACTTACCTGAGGCAAACGCCGATCAATTGGTGTGTAGAGCGCGCCGAACGAGCCTGAGGCTGCACTGCCAGCCGGGACGGTGCAAATAATCCCCCTGTGCTGACAGGCCCCTCACGCCAACTACCGAGCCCACCTAGGTGGGATGTCTCCGACATTTTTTTGCACCCAGCTGCAACTATTCACCCACCAGCACCGTATACCGAAGCAGCGCTGTGGCCATGGCATCCACAAGACCTGTTAAGCTGACGGGCACAGAGCAATCGCCGTAGCGCATATTTTAAACACAATAATGATTACTACTGCGGTATAAGGCTTGAATGTGCATTCATTCAAAACCCGTCGGGGTATAAATTTTAATACAGTAGCCAAATTGCAAGCAGATAGGCTCTGCTTAATGGTTAGCTTCAGAAACGCTGCAGCCATGCAGTGTATTTCCGAAAACACCCATTCATCAGCACATTACTGGATTAGATGCGCGCCGAGACCTCAGCTAAAGATAACAGAAAAATTATTTACATATGGCAATCAGTATGACCACACGGGATGACGAATTAATTGCTCTAATTGCTCGCTGCGCTATTCGCGATCAAACTGCGCTTAAAGAATTATTTGATCGCTTAGCACCCTATTTAAATGGGGTTGCTCTGCGTATTGTGCGCAGCGAAGATAGTAGTAACGATGTACTACAAGAGGCGTTTATACAGATTTGGCAAAATGCCAGCAGTTACCGCCCTCATTTATCCAAACCGCTTACCTGGCTCACCAGCATAGTGCGCTACCGCGCGCTGGATCGCTTTGCACAGGAAAAATCTCTGCGTGAAAAATTTAACCAGGAGCTCACCGACGAAGAATTTTCTGCTATCCCCGACGATAGTTGTCCTGTACATGCCGCATCAACCGATCAAATGCGCAACCAATTAGCAAACTGCTTAGCCAGCTTAAGTGCAAGTATAAAAGAATCCGTCGAGTTAGCTTATTTACACGGTTATTCCCGCGATGAAATCGCAGGCCATATGAATACCAATAGCAACACGGTTAAATCCTGGTTACATCGGGGTGCACAGAGATTAAAACAATGCCTAGAGACACGCTTACAAACGATTTAAATCAACAAGCCTTTGAGTTTGTGATTGGTACATTACGCGGCGCAGAACGCCGATCCTTTGCCCAAAAAATGGCAGAGGATACTACGCTTGCGCACCAGGTACATTTTTGGGAAGAACATTTAATGGCGCTGCCAGACCCAACTCCCGTAGCACCTGCAGCTAACACTTGGCAGAGCATTGCAACTAAACTCAGCAGCGAGCCAACAGCGGCAAAAATTTATGCCACTCCTATTAACAGCTTCTGGTGGCGCGTGAAAAGCTGGCTGCTACCCGGTGCATTAGGCAGCGCCTGCACAGTGTTAGTGGTACTGCTGGTTTTAAAATTCTCCGTCAATACGGGCAGTGAATATATTGCAGTCTTAAACGATCAGCAGGGCCGCCCGGCGTTAACCGCTATCACTCAGGGTGACAGCGCTCACATGCGCATACAATGGCAACCCCTATCCATCGCAGCGGATAAAAATCTGCAATTGTGGGCAATTTCCAAACGGGACGGCCAAGCTCGCTCCCTAGCGGTTTTTACTGCCCCCAATGGCGAAAAACTACAACTTAATACCGCACAACTGCGACTGATAAAAGATGCCGACAGCCTATTATTAACGGCAGAAGATAGCGGCGGCTCGGCTATTGATGAACCCAGCTCAGCAGTAATAGCCAAAGGAATTTGCGTGCGTTTTGCCGTGCAATAATGGGTGGTTTATTATTTAGAGCAGGCTAATTAGCGCGTATTTTTACAACGACTGCACCACAGCTACACGGATGTACTGATGCAGTTCGAAAAATACCCGTTAATCAGCAGCGCCTATAAATAAGGCGACTAAGCCCTGCCGCAGCGGGCCGCCAATACAACAATACAGATTACACCATGGGCACAATCATTAATAAAAAAGTCTCGTTTAACAGGCTCTGCATACTAGCCTTGGCATTTGCGCTGTTTTCTCACCGGTTATTAGCGGCTGAGCCACTATTAAAAGACCCAGCATTGTCCGCGTGCGTCAATGAACACATGCTGAGGCAACACTGGAGCGAGGCCGCAGCCGTGCTGGAATTACACTGCGCCAATAGAGGCATCGTCAGTGCAGCAGGGCTTGAGCAGTTCACTCAATTACACACGCTGAATCTTTTTAATAATCGCCTACAGGAGTTCTCCACAACGCCCATGGCGCAATTGCGCAGCCTGAATCTTGCTGGCAACCAACTGACACATTTAAGCCTGACGCATTTTCCACAGCTGCAAACCTTGCTAGTGTTTAATAACCAGCTTAAAACTTTAACATTGCATAATTTACCTGAGTTTACCAGCCTTAAAGGCAATAACAACCAACTGCTGGAATGGCGCTATGAACATCTGCCCAAACTGGAAAAAGTCCTCTTGTTTAATAACAAAATGCCCACTATCGACATCTATCATTTACCCGCATTAAAAATAATGGATGTTAGGCAAAACCCTATGCCGGACCCATTATACGATGCCATGAATAAAATGACGGGCGTGACATTTATGCACGATGGCAATGCGCCGGACTGGAAATAAATAATTCTTCTACTACTGCAGACACAGCACTTCTAATATTAATCCGAGGACTTACTAGCGGTACGAAAATAAAGAATACACAGCATTTCAAGCCCTAAAAAAGAGGTGCTTGTTTTACCAGCCTACAAGGACGTATTTACGGCGTGTCTGGCATACTGTGTATTCTTTGCTGTCAGCTAGTTAGCAAGCCTCTGCGAGCACCACTAAAACACACTAGATCAGAACTATCTATTGTGTCGCCGGGTTAATAGCTCATTAAATTGTTTTACCATATGGCCGCAAAATATGCGTAAAATACAATTTTTAGCCGACATACGCGCTCATGACCAAGCAATATAAAGCAACAGTAGCAATACTCTGTGCTGCCTTATTATTTCCATCCAGATTTCTCATGGCGCAACCTATAGAACTGGGCGCGCGCGCTCGCATTGCCGATTTAAATGAATCCAGTTCAAGCAGCGACCGCACAGGACAAGCGGCAAGTTTAGCCTTGCGCGCCAATTGGCAAACCGCCTGGAGCAATAGTGTCAGCAGCCTTATACAAGCCGATTGGGTAATCAGTGGTTGGCAATCTCACCACAGTGATGGAGTGCGTTTTAACGGTGAGCCGCGCATTCCTGATGTGCCCGGTGGCGATATTAACCAGGCCTTGCTGCGTTATAACACGCCTACTGCACTGTTAACGCTGGGGCGGCAGAATTTAGAATGGGATGATTTGCGCTTTTTAAGTGCCAATAGTTTTTGGCAAAATCCACAGAGTTTCGACGCTCTGCAGATTAATTACCCCCTCGCTGAAGCCTCTAACCTTCAATACGCCTACATCACTAAAGCGCTGCGTATTTTTGGCCGCGATGCCGATACTTACTTGCATTTGAGCGATATTAATTATCAAAGCCAACAGGGCCTGCGCCCCAAAGACGGTTTGGGTGAACACCAGATGCATAGCCAGGCCATACAGTGGCAATGGCGCGAATGGGATTACCTGGATTTAACGGCGTATGGCTATTTTATTAATAACGAAACGGCAGCGAATTTTTCTAACGATACACTCGGCGCTCGTCTAGGTTACCAACAAAAATTCTCCGCTTGGAATTATCGATTTTTATTCGCAGCAGCTCGGCAACAACGCCCAGGCTTTATTCACGGCTATAACTTGCCTTATTGGCATGTACACAATAGTTTAGGGCGCGGGGCTTTGGAATGGTCGCTAGATTATGAATATTTAGGCGCCGAAAATGGCACGGCATTTATTACTCCACTGGGGTTTACCCACGAATATCAGGGCTGGGCTGACCGCTTTACCATTACACCTGCCAAAGGTGTTCAGGATATAAGCCTGCGCAGCACCAGCCGCTGGGGGCGTTTGCGGGCTGATCTGCGCTATCACCAATTTTTTAGCGCGCAGAATGATGATAATTACGGCCAAGAATTAGATGGCGAACTCGGTTATCAATTTGCCGTCAACCGAAAAATTGCGCTGCGTTTAGCACGGTTTTGGGCTGCTGAAGATTATGCAAACAGCTTTAAATCGGTGCGTAATTTTTATCTAACAGGCAGCTATCAATACTGAGTCTGCATCCCTGCAGCCGTCCTCTATTTTTGCCAAATTCACCTAGCCAGCGCTTCGCTGGCAATATTTTCAGAGATGTCGCTGCGAATTTAATAATCGCCTACACCTGCAGAAATTAGCGAGCGCTTGCATCCCACACTTTGCCGGACGCCCGACCGTCTTTAGGTGGGTTAAATACTTCTACGGCCATCACTTGATAGGTGGGATCATCGCTGGCATTAAAATTATTCATGTCGGGCAGCGTCCAGCCAGACTCAGCCCAGGCTTTGACATGATCAGCAAATACAATGGTGTGATCCTGGCCCAGCGGCCGCTGTTGGCTTGGTTTGCTCCAATATTGATAAAAAGTGGTGATACCGTTAATAGAGGGTTTTTGTTCGCGAATGGATCGGTAGGTGGAATATTCCACGCCGTTGCTAACAAAGGTTTTGCCGTACACGCCATCCTTGCTTGGGTCATAGGTCCAGCGCTGCAAAATATAATATTCCACCAAATGGGCAGGATTGCTGGTGGGCATGGATTTATCGTAACCCCAGCCATATAAGGTGATGTAACTGGCGCCGCTATCTTCGTTAAATCGGTAACCTATAACACGATTTTTATCGCCGTAATGCCAGCCTGGACCACCTACATAGTTGTAACCACCGCCCTGCCAACTCACGCTAAAAGCACCATCGGTATCCATATTTAATGAAGCCGCCCCACTATCCTTCCAATGTGTGAAGAAAAAATTCCCTATATGCCCCGTGGCATGGTTTTGAGTGATTAAGGTTTTTTGATTAAATTTCTGCGTGTAGGCTTGGAATTTTTCAATGCCAACACTCTTGGCTGTTTGGGCTGTCTCCCCCGAGTTAACTGGGGGTTTTGCCACGGGAGCGCAGCTTAATAACACACCCATAAACATGGCCGTGAATGTAAATTTCCCATATGTATGATTCATAGTGCCACTCTTCATTAATTAGCGAATACTTATTCAAAATCCTCAACACCCTGGGTCTCACCTAAATTATCGTATTTTTCGAGCGCTCCATTGAAGGGTGTACCTTTGTGAGTTCCATTCGACAAAACCTAGTTGCAGCCAAACAAGCGATTGAGGCGACTATAGGAGCCTGTAATCGGCAAGGCGCAAGCGAAGTTTCTAGGATTATAGTCGGTTATTGTGTGTTGCGAGGGACAAGCGTTTGGGCTTTGGAATTGCCGGACTGGGCTCAGTGGCCTTTTGATGGGGCACAAGAGAATTACTAGCTGTACTTTTAGCAGCGTGTATTTTATTAAGCCTATTTTTAAGCATTAAAAAAGGCGTGCCCCAATGAGTACACGCCTTTTTATTAACCCCGCAATAACATAAATCTGGAGGTATATGTTATTGCCCGTTAATTATCTATTTAGGAGTTGCATCCCAAACACGGCCTGAGCCAGTGCCACTATTACCAGGGTTAAATACCTCAACGGCGAGCACTTGGTAAGTGGGGTCATCACTAGCATCGGTATTATTAGTATCCGGCAGCGTCCAGCCGGAATCAGCCCAGGCTTTTACGTGATCAGCAAAAATAATTTTATTATCTGTACCTAAAGGCTGTGGCTGGCTGGGTTTGCTCCAATATTGATAAAACGTCGTGCGGCCATTAATAGAGGGTTGATTATTGCGGGTGGAGCGATAAGTGGAATACTGCACGCCGTTACTAGTGAAGGTTTTACCGAAAGTAGCACCTTGGCTTGGGTCGTAAGACCAGCGTTGCAAAATATAGTATTCCACTAAGCGGGCATTATTCGAGGTGGGCAGAGTTTTATCGTAACCCCAACCATATAAAGCGATATAACTGGCGCCGCTGTCTTTATCCAAGCGATAACCGATCACACGACTTTTATCGCCATTGTGCCAGCCAGGGCCTCCCACATAGTTATAACTGCCGCCCTGCCAAGAAACAGAAAATGCTCCGGTGGGTTCAAGCGTTAAAGAAGATGAACCGCCATCTTTCCAGTGGGTGAAGAAAAACTCCCCAACATGGCCAGTGGCGTGGTTGGAGGTCATGGTTTTTTTCTCGGTGGATTTACCTACGTAGGCTGAGTATTTTGATAAATCAACCGTTGGTGTATTCACAACCGAAGTATCGAGTTTGCCATCCCGTGAATAAATAGCGAAACCAGCCAGAGTAGGATTTTCCACACCTTTTACTAGCTCGATGCTCACTTTGCCATCCACAACGGGAATATCATCAACAGTTACAGAATAACCCGCGTCGTGGCCTACTTTGGAGTAAATATCCAAATTACTCACCACATTGTTGCCTTCAATTAATACATTAAAACTGCGCGCACCCGCAGTTGTTTGATAAATTTCGGCAAAATGCAGAACAACCGTATAACGGCCATTCGCCGTCACTGGAACCTCATAACTAAACGCACCATAACGCTCACTGGCATACAACGCGCCGCCTGTTACTGCGTCCGTGGTGCTATTGGCGGTACCGCCGCTGGAATATTTATCCGCTTGATACTCAACACCATTAAGTGTGGTGCTTGCGGTGCTGCCGGAATCAATCGCAACGACTAACGGCAGGCTAATACCACTTGAGGAGCTGGAGCTGCTGGAGGAGGAGGAACTGGAACTCGAGCTTGAGCTGGACGATGAAGAGCTAGTGCTACTGGATGACGAACTTGAGCTGCTGGAGGATGAGCTTGAGCTACTACTGGAGCTACTGGAAGAAGACGTGGTGGTGCCGCCACAGCCTATTAAAACACTCGATGCAACTGCCGCTGCGAACCAACCTAATAGTTGATTCAACTTTATCTGAGTCATAAATGCCTGCCTTATTTTTATGGTGATATAGGTAATATAAATTCATCAGGCTACACGCTAACTGATTCTCACATAAAAAATTGTGCCCTGAGTCATACTCCACCGGGAAATTCCCCAACCAAGCAGATTCAGAAATTACCCCCACCCACAAGTAGACCTGTATCACAGCAAAGCCGTGATGAATATTTAAATAACACCAGAAAAAAATCGGCATTTTATCGCCTGCCCACAAGGCTTTATTTAACTGGCAGGTTTTATTAACCCGGCGAGTTTTAGGCCGGGTGAATACCTGCCGCACCGGCGGCCCGAGTCGCCGCAAGTCTTGCTAAAACGGGCGAATAGCGGCACGACCGGTTATTGTTCTTATATTCAAAACAACTGTTACTATTGCAGCTTGTTGAATTAGCAGCTTGTTGAAATAGTACCTTACTAACTCTAGCGGCGTTAAATTTGGGGTTAGGCGCCCCCTAAAAGTCTCATTCACTAAGTGTAAATTGTTTCTTTAGCGGAGAATTTGCCTTACCAGTGCGTCGCCGCCAACCTATTTCAACAGGTAGCTGGTTTTTTACCACACAAATAAATCCCAACAAAAATACACAATAGGCAAATATCATTCATCCGTTGCGTTCTGTTCTTCTCGGCGCCACGCGGTGTTATTAATTTTCTGCAGTAAACTTATCAGCTGATTTAATTCCTCCAATTCCAAACCCGCAAAGGTTTGCGCCAACAATGGCACGCAGGCTTGCTGGGCCTGGTGCAAATGTTCTTTACCCGCCGCAGTCACCATTAAATGGCTAACGCGGGCATCCGTTGCGCTTTTATTTTTGACAACCCAGCCTCGCCCTTCCATGGCTTGAATGGCTTTAGTCACAGCCGGTTGGTTCATTTGCATCACCTGCGCAAGGCTCAATACGGTCTCTTCCCGGCTCACTCTTACCAAGTGGGTCAAGAGCGAAATCTGCGTCATGTTCAAACCCAATGGCTCAAGTTGACGGTTAAGCCTTGCCGCTAATTGCTGATAGACGATAGCAAGTGCTTGCACACAAGCACCCAATACAGGGGGAGGATTTTTCATAGGCATGCCTTGACAATATATTCCACGGAATACAATAATACATTCCATAGAATACACCTCACAGAGACCTATGACCATGACCCACTTACACACAGATTTCGTCCGCCGCAGCCTAAACAGCCACTATGCCCTTTGGCGCTGGTGGTTAGTCGCCATCACAGGGTTGGTAACCGCGCGCCTGGTGCAAATGTTTTGGTTAGATCCGGCTTATTTAGCGTCACACTACCCCGTGCCGTTTTACGTAGGCCAAACCACATTTAACGCCACGGAACTCAAAGGTTATTATCAAGTAATGCTCGATAAAGGCACCCTGCCCCAGTATTGGCTCACTCAGTGTATTGATTTTGTATTTATCGCCTGTACCTATTGGGCTTTTTTTGCCCTCACACAAAGTATCTTTCACAGTATTAAACGCCTGCAACCCGGAGCTTTACGCTGGCAAGCCGTGGCGAAATTCTGCTGTTATTGTGCACCTTTGGCGGCAGTGGCGGATATGGCTGAAAACCTGGTGTCATTTATTATGTTGCTGCAACCGGTAAGTTTTTTAGATATGTGGGTGTATCCCTACAGCAGCTTCGCCGTTATTAAATTTGCTTTATTTGCCCTCACCTATCTGTGGAGCGCCTTAGCCGCTTTTGCTCTGCTGCTTATGCTGGCCGCGCGCGCCTTTGAGCATTTATCTAACCGCACGGCCGTTCATCATTAGACTTTTTTGCGGCTGGAAATATTTTATACACACTAAAACCTGGATTTCGCCGCGCGCCATCCAGGCTACTGGATTCAAACACGCTTTTGACGGCACCCTGAGTGCTGCCAAAAAATAGTTTTTTAGTTTTACCTGTTGCTCATGCGCTACAACCATTTTTAAAAATCTATGCGCTTAATTATTAACTCGCGGCGTCTTAAGCCGCCGATTGAATAAAATAATTTTAACCAACCGACTGATGAATATTATTTATGTTGCAAACCCTTAGCCTGGCGATAATCGCCTTAATTATTGTTATAACACTGTTGCTTGCTTATAGGCCCACCCGCGCACTGGGGAAATTGCTAGGCATTGGCTGTGCCGCCGTATTAATAATTGCAGCAAGCGTTTATGGTTATTTTATGCGCCCGGTAAGCATACCTGCGGCCCCTGTGGTAGATGCCCAAGCGGCGCTGAGCAGAACAAAAGCGCTGTTGGATAAAAGCGGTTTTTATCTGGGCGCCGGGGTTTACACTGCTGAGGATATTAACCACCCGGCGTTTGCAGGTTTTTTTAATTCCTACAGCAGCATTAACGAATTAAAAATTGGCTCGGTATTAAAAAATCCACAGCAGCCGGTGTATGACTTTACTCAGGCAGATGCCTTTATCGCGCACGCGCAGCGGCAGCAGCTGCGCATTCGCGGCCATGCGTTGGTATTTGGCAAACTCAGTGATGTATATGAACGGCCCAATTTACAAACCTGGCTCGATACGCACTACACCGATGCCACACAAAAACGCCAGGCCCTGCAAATCTTAACCGATCGACACATTGAAACAATGTTAAACCACTATAAAGGCCGTATTCATCAGTGGGATGTTGTCAACGAACCACTGGGATTATTTGGCCTGGGCGCGCTGGAGGACAATGTGTTTTTACGCACACTGGGGCCAGACTATATAGCCAATGCCTTTATCCGCGCTCACGCGGTGGATAGCGCGGCAAAATTATTTTTAAACGAACAATTCGACCGCTACACAGGCCCAAGGGCGGAAGCCTTTATCAACCTGGTGCGCGAATTAAAAGCCAAGGGCGTGCCTCTGCACGGAGTGGGTTTGCAGCACCATATGTTATTTACCCTAGCTGCAGCCGAGGAAACCAAGCAATTTATTGAACGCCTAGCGGCCTTAGGCGTGGAGGTTGAAATTACCGAGCTGGATGCGCGCCTGCGACTATTTGCCGAAGCTGCCAACCCACACCTAGCGCAGGCAGAATATTATCGGGACATAGTTAAAACCTGTTATGCAATTAGCGCCTGTAAAGGTGTTACCTTTTGGGGGCTACACGATCAAGACGCCTGGCACACCGAAATTCCCTGGATGTTCCCAAACCCCAATGCGCCTTATTTATTTGACGAACACAAGGCAGCCAAAATTGCCGTTAACCTACTCAGTGAAGAAATTGCCCGCTGGCAGCCGCGCGCTGAATATCACAATACTGCGCCATAAATTGACCGGCAAAAAAAACCTCAGCCTGCCGTCTTGCGACTTGGCTGAGGTTTTGGTGTTTTTATCAAGCCAGCAGTTTGATAATGGCGGTGTTACCAGGCAATAAAACTACACAAAAAAGCCTTCCTTGGCACAGATATTAAACTGCTCTGCAATTATTCTTGCAGAAAATGAAAACGCAAACGTCCTTCGTCACAGCCGTCGTGGAAAATTACCGGTGTGCCTTCAGCCGGTTGATCCGAACCACCCAACGGATGTACGCAGCGCAGGGTTTGTTGATTGCGCACGCTGCCCAGATCCGTAATGGCCAATGCTGCGCTGGCATTGAGGCTGCACGAAGACTGTAGAATTAATTCTGCATTATTCACCGCGCTGCCACCGCTGGGGTGCACACACAGGCCCGATGTTTTGTGGCGCAACATGCCATTGGTTTCTAACACAAATGAGGTCGCATCAGAAAAACAATTACCCGTTAATACCAAACGTGTGCCTGCGCTCGGTTGGTTAAGGCCACCTTGCGGCACCCAACATTTGCCGCTGCTAAATTGCATAATTTTGGCGGCAGAGGTAGGCTGAGTAAGCGCCCATTGGCGTACCGTGGGCAGCCTAAACATACGCGGGCCATAACCTCTATAAGTATCATCCGTGGCAATTATTTGGCCCAGCCAATAATCCCGATAGAAATGCACCCAACCGTTGTATTCTATATTGAGATACCAGCCATAGCGGTTCACGCCCGCGCCGTGTAATAACCCTTCGGGCAATGGCACACCTAAGGCTCCATAGTGGCCATCAAGCCCGTGCATGGGTTCGTGAATAAATACTTCCGTGGGTTCGTTGTGGCCAGACAACCAAGAGGCGGCAGGCACATCGCCGCCGGATACGGTGGTCCAGAGGGTGTGGTTAGAGGCTATGCTGCGGCCAGGCCCCCAACCCCAACCATCTGGCACAGCGCCTGCGGTGTAAAACACTTGCACCGTATCGTAGGCGCCGCGCGGCACAAACCGCTGCACATCGTTCGGCACGGTCCAATCGGCGGGCAGCCAGTTGCCACCTTCCGAATACAATTGATTAATCGGGTCAGTGGATACCTGCGTGCTGCCGTTAAAGCTCACGCGGCCATCGGTAATACGCTCCATCCAGGTTTTTACACCGGTGACAAACGAAACCTTAGCAGCATCAACAATATCCTGCGGAATTTGTGCGAAGGTTAAACCCGGCACATCCGTAGTGGGTTTAATTAACAATAAACCGTTGAGCGTGTATTCGCGGCTGCCGGTACGTTCACCCCAACCGGAAGCTTCTAAATACCAACGGGAACCTAAATCACAGGCGCCCAATATAGGCGCGTTAATACCGTTGGGGCGTGCACATAAACCATTCTGGGCGCGCAAGCGATAAATAGCCGGGCGCGATTCTGAACGGGCGCGCATTAATTCCAAGCCCCAAGATGAGGTAGTGGTATTACAGCTGGCCATGCGGGTTGAAGTGAGGGATTGGTTATCCTGGCTGCTAAAACAATTGCTGGTTTTATTTTTAAATTCGTAGCGACCGCCACCGCGTGGTGACACATACCAAAGCTGATGATCCGAGCCGTAATAATCGCTACCACTTAATGCGCCTAAATTATTGAGCCCTAAACTGCTGCGATCCTCTCGCGACACCATACGCCAGGCACCGGGGTTAAATACATCTTCAGAGGTGCGCGTGGTGGGATTTAATTTCACCCAATTCAGATTTTGCCCTGGGCTAGCAAAACGCACGCGCAATTTTTGTGTGCCTGCAGCTAAATAAAAACTGCTGGAATTAAAATCCTTCCAGCTCTGCCAACCTTGGGTTTTATCAATCCCTAATTCACTGCTGTAGGTGCCATTAATCCACACCTCAAAACCTGCATCACTAATGCCCGCGCTGCGGCTGGTCAGTTGATAATAACCGGCACTGGGTACATTAATTTGCCACTCGATATAATCACCGGCATCCACCCAGCCTGCGCTTTGCGTGCCGTCTTGATCACCGGAAGGCTCAAATTGCACGCCAGACATGCCGTCATTGGCTTCGGCCTCCAGGCGATTATTAATAGAGCGTCCAGTAGCGCTTGCCTCTACCCGCAATGCAATAGCGTCGAATTCCGCTGTGCCTTCTGTATCGCGCAATTCAACCGTATTAGTGCCTGCTGCCAGCGTAACCGCATAGGCGCCCAATTCTTTACCCTGCGGGCGTGGCGCTGTGGTGGAATTTATTACCAGGGTATTAATGCGCGTGTTATTGAGCCATAAACTCATTCTGCGCTCACCGCTGAAGGAGGCCGCTTTAATAAATAATTGTGCCGCACCGCCGCTGCCACCGGGAATAGTCCAGCGGTATCCGGTGTTGTCATTTAAATCAATTCCCCAACCGGGATCGGTACAGGCTTTGCTGCCGGTACACCCGGCTGTGCCAGGGCCACCGCTGGTTGCACTGGCTGAATAGGTAGCGGCTGAACAAGCAACCGCGCTCATAAGGAGGGCTGGTGCAACCAGCCAATGCCATTGTGTTTGATTCCGCATATTGACTCCGCGATAGGATCATTAAGGTATTCATCCCAAAAACCTCTTAAAGAAAACGCTGCTTAATAAGTGTTTCAAACCACTTCCGGGTAGGTCTTTCTAAAATACTCATTAATCAGCGCTTCCTAAATCTGCATTACAACCACTGAGCCGTCCAAAAAGCCACGCAGGTTATGAGTACGTGGATTTCTACGCATATATGCCAAACAAGCCAGCGCTATAATGGAAAAATCCCGCAGATTTACAAGGTATTTAAAATGACTGTAAGCAAGGGCGTGTTACGCCGTTGCGAGCTGGAGCCTACCGACTAAAAATACTGAAATCAAAGGACAAAACTGCATACACCATATACACAAATGAATCGCACTGACGGCCTGCTGAAATAGCCAGTCGGCGAGGCAGTGGCGGGCAAATCTCACTAAAGATATAGGCGACTGATGCCTAGGAGTAAATTCATCGGCAATCAAATTAATAACTCCCAGGTAAAATTTCACCGGGAGTAAAATCGAAGTAGGACGACCTGACAACCCAAGCCGAGGAATAATTACTGAGTGTATGCAGCGTAAATAATAATTTTTGTGCGGGAACCAGCAGAGCTTTATTCAATAGGCTGCAAAATTGAAATTAAAAAAAGCACACAGTAAAACAGGACATTTCAAATACGCCTGCGCTTAGCGAGCACACCAAATTGTGCCGACGCAGTTATGATTAGGCAGTTGTGACCAATTGCAACTTTGCCTATTATCAAAAGCATTCCTAGCCGCTAGCAGAGAAAACAAAGCCCGCGCCAAGCGGCGGATAATTAGCAGTGGAGTTTACATTAAGAAAATTTAGGCATTAACCAGAGGTTGGTTAGGGCGAAATACCGATGATTTTATTAAATTGCTGCACATCATTTAAGCGGTAACGCGGGTGTTCTAAGTGGTCCAGCCGTGTTACATAACCATCCGCAGAGTAAAGCCAAAGGCCTTTATTGGCTAACATAATGGAATAGTGAAATTCACTACGCGCCTTATAGGGCCCTGGTACCTGGTGTTGATTAGACCAGAGTTGGTAAAACGCCGCTAATTGGGCCGCATCAACAATATGGACCAAGCTGCGTTTATCGCCATCAAATACCTGCACCTCATCAGCAGAGGGCACAGTGTCCGCCTGGGTTTTTGCTAGGATAACAATACAAGAGGAGAGTGCGGACAAGAGTCGGAGGAGCATAATTACATCATTGATACTGAGGATTTAATATCTGATGGTGCGCCAGGGTTCAATCAGTATTGTGTAAGTGTGCCGGTAAATCCCTGTTGCTTATTAACCCGGCGACACAATAGAGCGTCCTGATTTATTGTGTCGCCGGCCCGCAAAACAGGCGAAGATACGTGGTTCGCCTTATTTTAGTGGGGCTAGCGGCGGTTTAGGCCGCCGCTTTACATTCATACTGCAATTATTTACCCAGCGGTTTTAATACAACCCAATTGCTGCCACACCTTCGCCTTACCCTGTTGCAAAAAGGCAAATTGCTCAGCTAAAGCACCTATATTATCCTCGGCAGACTCTAACTTTTTGCCATCTTTTATCATATTGCGCCCAAGGGTTTGCATAATGGCAAAACCCTCTTGCGCAAGTTCAAGCAACTCACCCTGGGGTTTGCTCTGCAGGACAAATAAAAATAACCGCTCAATAAAATTAGTGGCTACACCTGAGCCGGTTAGCTGAGAGGCTAAAACCTGATAATCATCAGCAAAACGCACGCGCTGCAATAGCTGTTGATTCAACGCCTGCGCCGAGGTTGCCACGCCATGTTGTTTATCCACACTATATACAGCCGCTTGGCCAGTGGCGATCAACAAACTTGCCGCTTCAATTAAAGAGGGACTCATACGAGTGCCACCGAATAAAGTGTTTAATTGCGTAAACGATTGCGGCCCTTGGGCGAGTCGATCAAATAAAGGGGTATAGGTTTCAGGCTTGCCGTGCATTTCACCGACATTGAGTTTAAAGGCCATTTGACAAGCCTCCCTCGGCTGCAAAGAAACCAGGCCTAATTGCGCCAAATACTCACTTTGTCGCAAATGGGACATACGCCGCGCACCGCGCACAAAAATATCCTTGCGAAAGCCAATATTTAACAAATAATCGTGTACGGTTTCGCGCATACTGCGGTCGGGGATGGATTCTAATAATGCAACCTGCTCCGCCGTTAAATACATCTGCCGATAAGCCAGGGGTAAATCAGCGGAGCCAATATAATCCAGTTTTGCGTCCGCCAAATCATTAGCTACATCTATGTGGTACATAGGCTGCCAGTGACGATGCATATATTCATGCACCAAATAATGACGGTCGGCGGTGTTTAAGGTTGCTAAGCGAGGTTTTAACGCTGGGTTGGCGGCGATAAATCCGGCATTGAGTTGTTGTAGTTTATCAACAAACTGCGCAGCCTGATGAATTTGCACATCTGAGCGATTGGGGTTTAAGGCTGCGTGTTCAACTAGAATTTTTTGCAAGGGCTGTGCGCAGGCCCAGCCGGGCATGGCGTTGTAACTGAGGTATACAATTCCACCGGGTTTTAAATAACGGCTAATAAATTGCACTATATGCGCGCGGTTTTCGGCCGTTACCCAGGTGTAAATACCGTGTAAAGTAATAAAATCAAATTGCGGCAGGCCTTCTACTTCGCCACGCGCCATTTGTTCAAAGCTACTTTCTAATAAAAATACATTTTCAAGCTCGGCACTTGCGGCTAGTTGGCGCGCACCTGCCACATGGGAAGGGTTAAAATCGGCTGCGTAAAAACGCCCTTGGGGGTTGGCCGCCGCTAATACATTCACCGTTAAACCGCGCCCAAATCCTAGCTCACAATAATCAAAGCCTTTGCTGGTATCAACGGGTTCCACACCGTTTAAAATACAGGCAAAATTTAATAGGCCGGGCGCCTGCTCACCGTAAAAACCTGCGGTGTATTCAACATCCGATACATAACCTGCGGTCCAATCCATAATTTTACCCTCTTTTAATAAGTGAAAATTCAATTTATTAACCCGACAGGTTTTAGTGTCGGGTTAATAAATAAGCTTTTTTGTTACTGGCGGGGTGGGAAAATACCCACAGTGCAAATAATAAAACTCAAGCCCAAATAAGGGTTTTGGACACTAAAGGGTAAATTGGCACCGGCAAGCCCCACAGTTGTCGGCGCTAAGGTGGCGGGAGTACCCAGCGCATCAGACCAGATATTAGCAGTTCCAGGACCGCCACTAGAAGCACCTAAAACATTATTCGTAGCGCTGGGCACAGACACTGGGTTGGAAGGCGTTGTAGCAACAGACACTATGTGTGTATGCGCGGGTAATTGTTGCTGGGTTAAGGTAACGCTTTGTTGCCCACTCATCTCGCCTATTTGTACCGGGTCAAGCGGCCCCCCTACTCCTGTACCTACTGGCATACGTGCGCGCAAGTCCGGCAGGGCAAATGTTGTTGTGCCATTGCCGCCATAGAATGTGCCGATAACCGCAAATAAAGCGTTATTCGAAGCAATACTGAGTATTTGCCCCTGACACAACATCCAATTAACCGGCGCAAAATCACCAGCAAAAATACGAATTTCACCTATATAAGCATCACTCATAAATAATCCTCAAAATGAAAATACATCTGTTTAGTGCACAACTCATGCACACTGATTAATCGCGAAACACGCGCTCGCCTCAAGCGAGGGCTACGCATTTACGCCTGTGAGTACAACTTAAATTATGTACCAAGACCGCAGCTGCCAAATTCAGCAACTTAGACAAGAAAGGCCAAGCACGAGAAATTTATCGGCCAATTATTATTGTGTTAATCAGACGGCCAGAGTAAAAAACGTGTAGCCATAAGGGTTTAGCAGAATGCCAGCCGGATGCAAGCGGTCAGCAGAAAAAGATGCCTCACGCCAGGCGCGTAAGCTCACTTTTCACCCAGCGCCAAACTAGGTCTTGAGTCCTCGCCCGCATAAAACTGCGAAATAGCAGTTTTTTGTTTTAGTGCTTGTATCTTTAACCTGTTTAGGCGCCACGCTTATCAAGCCACCCGCTTGGAGGGCATGTCATTGAGTTAAAGATTTTCTGAATAGGGAACTCCTATAGGGGGCGCCCCTACGAATTCCCCCACTTCAGGACATTGGCTTGGGCGGCTGGCTCATCAATGCCGCAGGGTTTAGCGTCCAAATCCAATGCCTGGCAATTAAGCGACCCAGCAACAAAGCAGCTTGAAGTATTACCCCGGTGGGTCTAACACCGAGTTCATAGAGCGCTAGCCACGAGTGCCAACATATTCGTCAAATGACTATTTGCGGAATGACTGGCCTGCAGCGATAGGCCGGTAAAAAGCCGTGAAATATTCACATTTGGGCGTGCAAAACGTCCCAGCCGAGCTACAGTTAGCCGAGACTTTTTTACCGGCTATACCTATGTGCGCCCTTGAATTACCCCCCAGCAAAATCGCCAATGCCCTGTGGCTAGTACCCACCACTCAAGTCCATGACGCCTTCTTACAGAGGGTGTTTACCCAGAGCCGCAAAGCCCTCTGGCAAGCATCCGGCCTTGACGCCCCCTGGATGGATAAACTGCTTGAAGACCAATATGCCTTACAACAAAAAGCCTACACAGGCCAGGGCAAAAACGCCTACTCCTATGTAATTGCGGCCAAAGGACAATGGGTTGGGCGCCTGTTAGTGCGCGCAGAAACCAACGCCTTACACATAGTAGATATTGCACTTTTACCAGAGCATCAAAATCAGGGAATTGGCCAACACGTACTCGCGTATTTACAGAGCCAAGCCTGTGCGCGCAGACAAATGCTTACACTCAACGCCGATGCAACCAACCGAGCCTACCAATGGTATCTGCGCTGCGGCTTCACCGTTAGCGAACAAAGTGGTGTTGATTGCGCAATGGTGTGGTGTGCACCCAATACTCAGGATCTCAGCGGCTATAGCCTCGCACAATGAGGATCAAAATCCTCGCCCGTTAAAGCTAAAATAGCATCTAGCGCAGAGCATTAATTGCTAACTGGGTGAATGTACACTCGGCTGTGCTCTGCTTTATTATTTGCTTATTTTTTTATGTCGAGCACTCCATGAGCCAGGTCGCGACAATTAAATGTGTATCGCTTGTATATTGTGTGATTTTGCTAGTCGCGAGCCAAACCTGTGCACAAGAACCAACAGACACCCTACTTGACGCTGCGCGGGCGCGCACACACAAAACCGAATTTTACGACAGCACTTACAGGGTTATAGCCTACCCCAATGGCGATGTGCCAGATGCGTTAGGTGTATGTTCCGACTTAATTATTCGCACCTACCGTGCTATTAATATTGATTTACAGCTATTGGTGCACGAGGACATGCAAGCGCATTTCACTCAATATCCCAATCGCTGGCAGCTTAAAAAACCCGACACTAATATTGACCACCGCCGAGTGCCTAATTTACAGCGCTATTTTGAACGCCAGGGTGCTGCCCTACCCGTCAGCCATAACCCGCTCGATTATAAACCCGGCGATTTGGTCACTTGGGTGTTACCGGGTAATTCACCGCACATAGGCATAGTTTCAGATCGATTAACTAACGACACCAAACGACCCTATATTATGCATAATATAGGCGCAGGCCCAGTTGAAGAAGACGCTTTATTTAATTACACCATTACCGGCCATTATCGTTTTCGCCTCCCGCCTTAAACTCCTCCAGCCCAATGTCATACCGTTATTAACGCAGTGGGTTTTCGTGACGAGCCAATAGATTCGGCATGGATGCTATATCGGCGGCTTAAAGCCGCCGCAAATCCCGCTAAAAAAGATATCCATGTATCTGCAAGCATTTTAGCAAGACAAGACACAATAGATTAGGCTGATCTATTGTGTCGCCGGACTATTAGTTAAGACTTGTTAACTTAACTGCATCCACAAATAAATCCTGCCCAGCTGCAGGCCCTACAAACATAATCTGCGCATTAGTCATAGCGCCTACAGCGTACACATTAAAACTGGTATTTAGACTAGCCCAAACATTGCCAGGAATGCTGCCAGCACCAAGGCTAATTTTTTGGGCGCCCCGGCTGTCATTAAATGCCAACCAAATTTGTACATTACCTGCAGCGGTTGCTGTGCTGCCAATTCTTAATTTGGCACTCAGCGCGTAATTTCTACCGGCCAGCAACTGCGCGCCCAATTGTACGGCAGCACCTGAATTTACGCTGCTGCGCTGACTGATACGCAAGCAGTATTTACCCTCCGCAGGATTGGTATTTACGCTGCTGGCAACACCACCAAATACGGCGGACCAGCCATTGCTGCTGGCTTCAAAACCTTCATTAATCAACAGGCTATTACTAGGCGTAGCAGGCGCAACTACTTTAGTTAATTCAACGCCATCTAACAAAATATCAACGCCGGTTTGTGGGCCAAAAATTAACACCCCGTTAATGCCATTCACAGGTGCCACAAATTCCGCGCTGTAGTTGGTAAATTCATTCGGCGTCACAGATACCATCGGCAATTCGTATAATTGTTTCGCACTAGTGCTAGCCACCACCATAGCTACCCGAATATTATCGCGCGCGCTGTTGCGAATACTGGTGCGCGCCGTAATGCGGTATTTAGTACCGGCAACCAACGTATTCGCCAACCGATAAAAACCGTCGCCTAAATAAGACTTACGATTATTCACCCAAAGTACTTTATCGGTGCAAGTGCCGTTGACTACATCTTTTAGCGCTAGGCTACTGGCGCCAAGTCCACTCACCCAGCCGTCCAACACGGAAAATTCGCCATTTTTTATTAAATTATCGGCCGATACGCTGCGATTACAGACCACCGCAGTTTGACCAGAGGAACTGGAGCTGCTTGAGCTGGAGGAACTACTTGAGGAGCTTTTGCCACTGCTTGATGAGGATGAGCTGCTACTGGCTGGCGCTAAGGGCACAATAGCGGGCATAAAATTACCAATCTGCACGGCTAGTGTATTTAAACTACCCGCCGCATCCGCACCATCAGTACGCGCTCGATCAACACCGCAGGCTGTACCAGCACAGGTTTTAAGGGTAGGGTTGGAAAAAATTGGTAATTGATTGGTAGTGCCGTAGGACTGCGGATAGGCCATTACCGTGCTAAACAAACCCATCACACCATGGCCGCGCCCCCAGCTAAATACGCCACCGGGGGAATTTTGCATATACGAATGGCCAAGCCCCATATTGTGGCCCACTTCGTGGGTAAGTACATTTAAATTGCAATCTATGCCAACTAAATTAAACGCTAAGCTTGATGCATCGCTAAAAAAAGTCGCTGTACTTGGATTACCTGCCGGAATATAACCAATACCACAAATACTACCGCCTGATACGGTTTGGCTAAGGGTTAAATAGGAGACTACATCCGCCCCATATTGTCGGCGCAATTGAGCGGCCGTAGCATTTTGCCGCAGGGTATTTAAATTTGCATCAGAGACATTGGTAATAGGTATATCGAGTTTTTGTGCCGCCACCAACCGCAACTGCATGTCTACACCACTGCTCATATAAGCTTGATTGGCATAGGCAACATAAGACGCTATACGTGCATTAATATCAGCTCCGTTGCGCGAAGCCTGTGCACTAGAACCATATAACACTAATAAATCCACCGTTTTAGCGCCCCAGGCCTGGCTGGCACATAACCCACTGACAAAACTTACGGACGCGAATAAAAACGGTTTCAGCATAAAAATATCTCAATATATTAACCCGACGACCCAATAAATCGTCCTGATCTATTGCATCTTCGCCCAGTTAAATCTACGCATTAGGTGGATTAACTGAACTCGTGGCGGCTGAGCTTGGACGCGGCATCCATGCCACTTTTATTAACCCGCCACTCACACTCGCCGGGTCAATAACGATGAAAACTCTAAAAATTACCTGATTAACCCGGCACAAAAATCCGCCGGGTTGATAAACACATCTTTCGCTGTGCCATACACAAGGCGCTAAGGCGATAAAGGCGGCGTTAATTCCGGGTGTTCATGCAACACTACGCCATCATCCACTAATGCCTGGCGGGCAATTAATTTACCTTCGTCCACCAAAGTGGCCTTGCCGGTTTTGTTATCGGCAATGAGGGTAAAACTACCTTGCTCGGTAAAAATGGCGATATGGGTTTGTGTAGAACCCTGCGTGATCATCACTGATGCGTTGGGCAAATCGTTTTGCACACTGGCGCGCCAATTGTGGGTGCCTGTTGCATCATTAAAAGTATCGGTAATTAATGCATGCACCTCTGGCGCGCCATCGGGCAGAGGCATAACTAATGTTTGGCCGGGGTGTAATGAAGCAAGATGCTGCGGATCCAGTTGCAAAACGAGTTGCTCTATACCGTCTTCTTGCTGGGTGATAGGGGGATATTGATTGGCCCACAATACCACGCGGGCCGGCCCACTCCAGGGAACCTGGGGCAAGGGCTCGGGCGTGGGAATTAACTCATCAGCAGTAATCGAGTTACCTGCTGCGACCGCAACAGGTTTAGTGCTAGGCCCTGTCTGTGTAGTGGTGGGCTCGGCGGAATTCAGCTCAGCTTTTTTTTTAGATTATCATTGAGATCAAAAACCTGCGCCGTACCCATGGTATTAGCGGGTTTAACATCACCTGTGGCTCGCTCATGCAGGAAATAACTAACCGCCACAAAAAACATTAAGCTTCCTGCGACTAAAGCTACTATACGCATACAACCTCCGATCACATCGTAAAATTTGCTGCCTCTTGTAAGAAGAATAGAAGGATAAATCTTTGGCAAAGGATCGTTTTATTCTAAATCGAAGCCAAAACTGTGCGCTTAGTTTTAATCAAAGCTCAGCTGGGCCAATCCGATGGCTATTATGCTAGCGGCACATTAGTCAACAACAAACTTGCTCCGCCGCCCCAGCGAGCAGTGCCCTGCCCACCTGGGATAGTGCCCGCCCTAGCAAGAAGAGTCGGGCCCTGGGCGCGCTTAGACTTTACGCAAGGTATTCACATCCACATGGGGCCAGGTAATCGGCGTTTTTTGTGGATCGTTGGCGCGAGGGAATACCAGGTTAATGGTTTGGGTATATTGCAGCTGCAAAAATTGGCCAGCTCCGTCGGCCACTTCTTCAATCCAGAAAATACAATCCATGTTTGCGGCTTTAACATTATTTTGGATAAACGGGATATTTAAAATACCGCCGGTACCATTATTAGTAGACATAATCAAAGTAGTAACACTATTTAATGTCTGTTTACTCACCGTATCGGCCAAAATTTGATTGGGGTTAGACTGATCAAACTCCGGGAATTGGCGAATAGTAAATTGCGGCCCCTCGGCATAACCTAAATTGCCACCAATCGGGGCTATGGATGAGCTGCCGAATGGAATAGTAACCGGGCCGCTGGTATCTTCAATGGATTTACCAAGTGCCAGCACCGAATTACCGTGCGGGATAATCGATAACCGCGCTACATTTAGGTCGTTGTTAAAATCGGTAATATTTAAAAACATACCGGTTTCTTTGTGAATTACGCTGCCTTTGGGGAAGCCGCGCGCAGCACAAAAATCCGTACCACAATCACTAATAACCGTTTGCTCATACACCAAGCCGACAATAGCTTGGTCTTCTTGTGTACCATTAACCACTGGGCCGCGATTACCCGCCACAATTGTGGCCGGTTGAAAAGTGAGGGTTTCTAAAAAAGGAATTACCTCCAAACAAAAACCCTGATCGTTTTGGGCACTGGGAAATGTACCGGGTACAGCAATGACGTTCCAGCCAGCTCCAGGCGCACTTTTCCAAGTACCTACTAAATTAGCCAAAGGGCCCAAACTCGTTGTTGTTTCTGCATTGGGCTTTTCAATCACCTGAATGCGATAGGGTAAGTCAGTAATTTTAACATCTATAGTCATAATAAATTTCTCTGGTTGTTGTACGAAGGTTAATAGTTATAGTTACAACCCATCAATAATAGACAATAAAATATCAAGCTCTGCGCAATCGATAAAACACATTTAAGCCTAAATTTTTGACCTCACATGTTGTAAACGGATAACACGTCAGGCCCAGCCCGAAAATGGCTACCTGTTAACCCCGCTGGTTTAATAGTGGGTTAACAAGCGCTGTATCTGCGCGCAATCAAACAGCCAAATGCGACGTCTTATATTAATGCGGCTCAAAGCCTAATATATTCAAAACTAGGCCCAGTCATATGCCCCTTGCCATTGGGAATTTGCATCAATGCTAAAGCCTGATATTTCAGCGCATACATCTGCGGTATCGCAGTAGCGATGCTGGCAGGGGCGCCATTGCAGGCATCGTGCAGCGCGCGCAGCAATGTCATATAGGTGCGGTTAAATTCATGCATCGCCTGCCAGGTGGGTGAGCCAACGGGAAAGTCCGCCATTTTTGGATTGGTCTGCATATCACTGACCGCTTGCCAGTTAACCGCTACAGCAGGCCCAGTGGGAGGTAATTTAGCGCTATCGGTAGGCGCATAACGCCGCTCATGCAGAATTTCGTTGTATTTAAAATAATGTGCGTATTCCACCTCTTCACCAAACATCACGCTGTCGGTGTCAAAAATAGTGCCGTCTATACCCTCGCCCTGGCCGACAATTTCGTCAATGGCTTGGTTGGCATCATCCAGATCATAAACGGCGATTAATTTTCCGCCGCCGCCGTAATAGTGCTCCGGCAATACTTGCCTACTCGGGTCGCCGGTAAAAATCCCGCCTGGGGTTACCGCATCCAAATAATTAATTGCATGTTTTAACGCCTTATAAAACTGTCCAATCGTTTGATAATGATTAGCCTCGGGCGGCGCTGCGGCAGGAGCCGGTTGTTCGATTTTTAAAAATGTATGTAGCGTATGTTTCGAGAATTTTTCCAACGGAACCTTAAATGCCTGGTTACTGTGCGGCAAATAGGTGGGGTATTCTGGAATAAAATGCGGGTGATCAATCGACGGGCGCCCGCCTAGGGCGTTGAGAATATTGCACGCCAAAATCATATGCAGCATTTCTTCCATCACCACGCTTTGTATGGTTTGGTAAGCAAAGGCGTTGGTGGTAGCGTCGATAGAATAAAGTGCACATAAATACGGAGGAATAGTCGAATGCTCAAGCTCAATAGCGGTTTGCAGATGACGCCGCAAAGATTCAACTGATTTAATGCTGCCGCAGATATGCAAATCACTTAAGGGTGCAATCAAGCGGTGGCGTGTGCGCAAGCTGTTGGGCCGCGCATGGACTAGATGTGGATTTGTCATGGAAATTACTCGGCTAATTGCTTAAGGATATTTTCAGCGGCCATATAGGTCAGCGCCACCATAGTAAGCGTTGGGTTGGAGGTGCCAAGCGTTGGCATATTGCCGCAACCTATGAGGTATAAATTCGGGTGATCCCAGGTGCGCTGCTGCGGATTAACCACTGAATTATTTGGTTTATCACCCATACGATGCGTACCTACTATGTGGCCTGCACCACGAAAGGTATAACCGCGCCCGTGCCAGGTAACATAATCCGCTTCCGTTGGGTTATACACCGTGTGATCTTCAATACCGTTAGCAGCAAATATTTGATCGGATACTTCTTTAGCGGCAGCGAAGGATTTACGCAAATAATCCGTCGCATCGTAATGAATAACCGGGCGATAATTACCCAAATGATCCTTGTAGCGCTCATCAATTGTGATGCGATTATTCGGGTCTGGTGTTTGTTCACATTCAAAATGCAACAGCGCTTGGCGCGGCACGGTATCGGCAATTGTTGTACGCAGCTGTTCACCGAATATATTGGCCGCTAATGCGTTGCTAACATCGGTGCCTGGTGCAAAGGTCGGCCATGACCAACCCCAGTTATCAATAGGCGAAATCCATGCGGCGAAATCGCGTCTAAATTCACCATCGCGAAAGGAAGGAATATAAGTAGTGCAGCCTGGCCCGCGATAGGGGTAAATTTTTTCTGGAAATAATCCCCAGGTAAGCATAACCAGGTGATCCATTAAATTGCGTCCTACCTGATCACTTGAATTAGCTGCGTTAGACGCCAACAAAAGTTTAGGATTTTCCAAGGCACTGGCGGCTAACACATAAATTTTGCCCTGCGCAACTTCCTGAGTGTATTCACTTGAATTGGGGTGAGCATATTTTTTGTAGACTATCCCGGTTATTTCTTTAGAGTTTGCATCAATATTCAGCTGCGAGGCCACAGCCTGAGTGCGAATACTGAGGTTTTTTTGCACACATTTTTTTAAGGTTTTAAGCGCATTGTATTTAGCCTGCACAGGACAAATAGGCACACAGCTCGCATTGCCCTCACAGCGCTCGCCCGTATAGGGGTCCCAAACTGACCCTACCACCTGATAAGGCACACGGGTTTTCGGCATCACTAATTTTTGCGCCTGTGCATCCCATTGCACAGCCCCGTAGGTATAAGCAGTATTCGGCACTGAATTGCGCCCCTGGGGCATACTAACGCAGGTAATCGTATATTCTTTTCCCTTCAGCCAAACCTTGAGGCCCTGGGTATTTTTAATCCATTGTTGATCCTGATAACTCTGCGGAATTTCATGCATGGGAAATTCATAATCAGCGCCGTAATTGGTACGGTTCATGTCCGGGCCAACCTGAGCTGATACACTGCCGGATACACCTATTTCATTTTCTGCCATTTCATAATAGGGCTTTAAATCTTCATAACTAATAGGCCAATCAACGCCCTGCCCATACAGGCTGTGCATTTTAAAATCGTTAGGTAACATACGCGGCACATTACCTAACCAATGCAAAGTTGTGCCGCCAGGCCCACGCAAACAATCGCTGGCAAATGGCAGCGGCCCTTCTTGTACTAAATAACCTGTATCGTAGGGCGTTTTAGCCTGTATTTCTAAAACATCTGGTGAAGGCGCATCAGGAATATCAGGATAGGGGCCATTAGTTGCTTTATTGGCTTTACTATAAAAATTTTGCACATAGTGCTGATAATTTTCATAAGCCGCCTGTGGCGTTAAAGCCGCTCCCGCCGTTAAACCCGCCTCCAACATTAATACCCGTTTACCCGCCTGGGTTAAAGTAGCTGCAAGCACTGCCCCCGCAATCCCTGAGCCCACAATTACCACATCATATATTTCGCTCATATTATTTACCTTGCAGGCCGAAAAGCCTTATGTATTGCTCTAAATTGTGCGCTGATCTCTCACCACAAAATCAACGCCTGTTCAATGGTGCACCGACCTGTTTAGACAGCTATGAGAATGACCGATGTGTTGCTAAAAACAATCCAATAATCAAAGCGGCCTAAAACATTTCGACCGAGAGTTAAATAGAATTATTGACGGGGGGTTTAGCCCAAGAACCAAAGCCCGGTTGTTTAGCGCCTGGTGGATGGGTGTCGGCAACGTTCCACACCAACCCTTGCACATAGGTATTAGGGCTAATGTTGCGGGCCTGAGCGAGGTTAGTCGCTTGGTTAACACTGGGCGCCCATTGCCCCATATACCACATAAAAATAATATTTTTAGCCAAACTGTCGTAACAGGAATCAGGCATTAAACGCAAAGTAATTAAATTATTGATTTTTTCTTTATCGCCCTCCCCCAACCGCAGCACTTCAGCACAGGCAACAAAAAAATACTCTAGCGTGGCTGGGTTATTCTCTTCATGCAGTGTTTTTAAGTAGGTATCACACATACCGGTACCTAATAGCTCCACTTCACTAAAGCCCGTAAGCAAGCCAGAAATGGTTAAAAATAAAGGGCGGTGAGGATTTGCACTCATATTAATGTCTCGCAACTAATGGCTGAAAATAACACAGGGGATATTATTAAACACGCTAAAGCCAATAAACATTAGGGTGTGTACGACTCAATTGAACTGAACATTCAGAATATATCGTTGAACAACGCAAGTGCCAAACAGCGTCTTCCATGCCAGCAAGGCATGCGAAGAGCTTTTGCGCTAAAAATTTTGAATATTATGGTTTAAAAATTAGCGCTTATTAACTTGCAGGTGCAGAGAAAAATGCGGGACAGGTACTAGGCAACAACTCCGAATGCAAGCCTTCACAGCTATTACTAAATTGCAAATTACCTGCTGCATCAATACTAATAGTCCATATGCTGTCGTAATCGGTGTAATTCCATTCGGGCAAATCGGCAACTGCTTTGGGATTTTGATAGAGAGTACCCAAGAGATAATCCACCGCTTTTTTGATGTGTACATGCTCCCAGGCCACTAGGGTTTTTGCATTTTGGTATTTGGGCTGAGAAAACGGCGAGTTTTGAGTAAACAATGCCGCCGCCAAGCTCTCTGCATCATTCCAAGGAAATGGCGCAATATCCATTTTCAGATCAAACTCGGTAGCAAACGGCGCTATGGTTAAGGTCGGACGAATATAGGAGCAGGTGCCCGCACAGGCGATAATTCCATTTGGATTAGTCGTCAGAATATTATCGGGCATAAATTGTATTTTATTTTTTATTAAGCTATTGGCACCCAATGCCCGCCACTGCCCGGCACAGACATAATTACCGTTTTCAAATGCGGCGGTGGGGTGTGCCTCCACATGGCGAATAAAACTCACCGTTAGATTGGTATTGAGGGTAAAAGCTGGTTTAGTCGGCGGCGCCACAAAGATATTTTTTGCTGTTGTGCCGCAGGTTTTACGTCGAGCATCGGCAAGGTCTAATTTGGGGTAGACTTTTTTGGGTGCTAATTGCTCCTCATACAACACTGCCTCAGTGGAGCCATTGGCTACTGTAGCCACAACATATTGATGAGTCGTTTTGATTTTCGGCAGCTGCTTTTTATCCAGTACATTTGGCAAGCTCACCAGGCTAGCATTAATGGCCTGAGCGGGCATACTGACCACATATATTCCCGGCGCCTGATTGAGGATAATTGACTGCATAATAGACGCAGGTGAATTATAAGTATTTACGTCCGCACAATTACATTTGGGCGGGGTACCACAACTCACCTGATTGTAATTAACCCCCATATTATTAAGCAGAGAAAATGGCTCAATAGTTTGCAAAACAGCTATATCATTGCGAGTAATAGCACATTTTTCATCCGGTGCTGACCAGGCGTATATCTGTTTAATTTGCCCAGCTAAACCTGCTGTAGCTGACGTTAATAATTGGCCAAACAATAACGAATGGTTCAAACCCTCCACCGATAAACGAGCAGTGTCCTTGCTGGCAGTTTCAAAAGTTGGCACCAAAACAAACGTCCAAGCATTTTGATTAAAACTCGGCGCAGATGAACAGGGTTGGCTCTGGCCAGGCTGCGACGGACAGGGCGCGGGAGCCGCAAACAGTGTTAATGGCAAGTAGAAGGTGGCGAACAAAATACACAGACTAAGGAGGGTACGGGGGTTTTGCATGGAATTGTGCCTTTTACAGGTCGGCTTATGGGTCTCTTGATTAACGGCTCCTTTCAATCCAGGCGTGACCGATATGTAGGCATATACCCCTAAAACCCACATTAAACCCCAACAGTCCGCAAGGAAGGCGGTATAACTCCTAATGCTCAAACTTATCACTGCCCTCTTAACCGCAACGGACAGCTCACACAGTGACAGATAAAACTAAGCCCATGATTAAGCCTGCAAACAGATACATTCAGACTTAATCAGAGCCCTCTCGGCAAAATAAGCGCACATTGGAGGCTCCTCTGCGGCGCTATAAACCTTGAGATAAACGAGCTTAGTAACGGGTTAATATAACGTCAAGGAAGGTTGATATATTTAATGGCAGTGAAGCGAGCATAAACTAACCCATAGCCATGTAACACTTGAAACAAATTATCTGGCCAACACGCCACCGCATTGCAGCCAGCGAAATAGCGCTCAACAAATGGTTACCCAATATTGGCACCGAGTACCGCCAAATGAATAAATTAAGGAGCCTCTTATTAATTGCAGACTTTCCTTAAATTATAATTATCAGCGGCAGAATAAAAGCAATTTCAACTAAGAAATCAAACCTAAAAGTGTATTGCTAGGAGACCTTTAAAAAACCTAGGCGGCGAAGCGCTAGCAGTGCAAATTTAGTAAAAAACCGCATGACTACAGGGATGCAGAACACCCCTTGTACGGCCATTAAGTTAAGGATGTTCTGTAGAGGAAACCCCTGCAGGGGCGCTCAAACCCTTGCGAATACTGAGATTTATTGGCGGCTAACATTGCTTGACCACATGGGGCGCCCCTACAATTTCTTGTAACTTAATGACATTGCGATGGACGCAGGAGGTAGAACTTCACCGGGAGTGAAATCGAGGCAGAGCGACCTGGGAACCCAAGCCGAGGAGTAATTGCCGAGCTGACACGGAGTAAATGAGAATTTTTGACCATATTTAACGCCACAGTACTATTACCCCGACGGGTTGTAGTGCCGGGTTAATGGCAGATAGCATTTAACAGCTGCTTGTTAACAAAAATATTGATAAAACAACCAGCCCATGGCTGCTGCAGATAATCCAAGGGCAAATAAAAAGCCCGGCACCGATAAAATCAGTGCCGGGCACAGCTATTCACCCGGCACTAAAATCCGCCAGATTAATAAATACCACTTGCGATTACACGCGTTCAAACCGATAAAATTCGACGCTAGTCGCAGCTATAGTTAGTTGCTTAACACTTGCATCAAAATCCGCTTCTTTAGTAAATACCTCCGGCGGTTTGCCCACTGCGTTGCGTGCATTTAGGCTCGCGCCGGTAAATTTCCAACTGCGGCCTTTGGCCGCTTGCACAAATCCCTGTAAATTCAGCTCTAATATCTGTACCTGCTCAGTTGCATTAACCACAGCTACTATTAACGAGCGCTTGTCTTCAGTTAAAGACGCGGATACATCCAAAGGCCAGTTGGGACTACCGGTATTAACACTGGGCTGATCACCACCTATAGGATATTGCGGTTTGGGCGGCGGATTATTGCCCGTTACAGCAACCGGTATACTGCCAAAATGTTGATGGTAGAGCTGAAATATTCGCCCTTTGGCACTAATGGTGGCGTCGGTGCGGTTAAAATCCAGCCAAGCAGTAGCCATGGTAAAACCGGCCATGGCAATAAAATCGGTATGGCGGAAAAATTCATGCAGCGTCAGCGCAATCGCCAAACAATTTTTTAAGCTATCCTCAAAACCATAGGCCCATTCATCGAAGAAAACTTTAACACTACCTTCATTTAATTTAGGAAAATGTTTTTTATATTCCTCCCAAGCATCCACCATGGTGCGCACGCGATTGGCCGGTTGGCGCGCCCATTCATTTAACGGCATTTTAACGTCAAATAATTTACCGGTTTTTAAGTCAAAGCGTTTATCTTGCGGCGGATACGCGTGAGTGCCCATTGCGTCGAATTTGCCCCAACTGCCCTTTAGCAAGCTGTAGGCCCAGTCACGCTCTGAGCCTACTTTGACCTCAGGCTGCCCAGCAATAAAAATCCCTTGCCCAGTCGTCATTTCATCAACAAAACCGCCGGGAACCACAATATAAATTGAAGGGTCCACCGCCCGCATGGCATCGGCAAATAAATTATGTTTAATAGTGTATTGCTCCGGCGCCATATGGCCCATTTGCCAATGGCCGTACATTTCATTCCCTACTGCCCAATATTTAACACCGTAGGGTTTTTTACGGCCGTTGTTAGCACGTATTTTACCCCAGGTGCTATCGGCGGAACCGTTGATATATTCAACCAATTCAGCCCCAGAGCGCGGTTCAGCAAAACCTGTACTAGCACACCAAAAGGGTTCACTGCCAATTATTTCGCACAACTGCAGCAATTCATCAACACCCACGTCATTCGGCTGCACAGCACGCCACACTGGATCATAAATGGGCGGGCGCAAATCCGCTTCACCAATCGTGTGTTTCCAATCGTAGGAAGACACAAAATTGCCGCCGGGCATACGCAAAATTGGGCAATTCATCTCTTTCATTAATGCCACGGTATCAGCGCGAAACCCCTTAATATTATCGGCGGGCATTAGCGATACAGCGCCAATTCCGCAGCGGCCATTACCCGTAGCAAGAATTTCAAATCGGGCAGCGGTGCTGTCTACTGCAGGTTTAAATTTAAAACTGCGGGTTTGCCATTTTTTTGAGGTGGAAATTTTCTGCTCGATGCTCTGCTCAGGGCTGTCCCCCCAGCTGAGTTTTACTCTAAGTTTAACGCCCGAGTCGGCCCAGACAACAATGCGACCGGTATATTCAGATGTGGATTTTAGGGCTAATTCGTGTTGCGCCATACCTATAGGCTGCGCACCATTAAGCGTAATTACAGGGCTATGCTGGCCCACCCAGGGGTTTTGTTTATCCAGCTCTATGGCAGCTATAGGCCCCACTGCTAACCATTTTTGATTAAAACTGAGCGCCGCCAATGGATGGCTGGGTTTTGTTTCCGGTTTATCAATAACACCATGGAAAAATTTACGGTCATCTAACATTTCACTCCACAGGCTGTGATTGATTAAATTACCAATATGTTCAATAAAGCCACCATAGAGCTTGGGCGATAATATCGGCCCTGTGGCTTGTGCATTAATCTGGGCGGCAATACCACCGGCAGCGGCTGCCAGCGCTAATCCCTGCCAACTCGTTGCAGCCGCTGCACTGCCGACCAATAAAGTCCTGCGGGTCAAACCCGGTAATTCATCGTTCATTATCACCCTCCAATTATTAATTTATTAAAGTATTAATGGACACTACTCGCAGTCACGCCTCGCGCCCTCGCTTAGGTTTTTACCTGCTCAACCAGTCATTTACACCCGCTATTAACAAGTCCTTCGACACGCCCACTTCAACTCCACTCCTAATGAAATTTGCCCCTATCCAGTGGCACCCATCTAGCGCTGCCCAACCGCCTTGCGCTTATCAAAAAATTAATGGCTTTGATGGGTGTCGCAGTTGGTTCTGGCTAATTATTGTTTTCTAATTTGGCCTAAGGCTGCCAAGATTTACACAGACGTCGCTTTAGATTTTTATTAACTCAGTGACAAAAAATCGTCCTGATTTATTTTTTCTTAGCCCGACTAAAACCTGCGCAGATAAATGGATCTGCTTGTTTTAGCGAGACTCGCGGCGGCTTAAACCACTGGTGCGGCATCCATACCGCACTTATTAACACGACACCAAATGTCGCAGGGTTAATAAATATACCTAACACTACCCAACTGAAAGTAACGCTAGCAACACAACTACGCAACCGCTGAAAAACCGTGTGCAGCAATGAATTATTGTTTTCTATGTTATTAAAAATAACAGTTATGAGCGCCTGCGAGCGATCAAAAAATTCAATCTGCGCGGTTTCTCCCAAAAAGCAAACCCCTGCAAGCAAATCGCACATTATTGATGCTAAACACGGCGGCGATAAGGTTTAACTGACTTTTAGGCTCAAGTGCTCGGCATTGTTTATTCAGAACAAAGACCGTGTGTAAACGAATTAACGTTGCCAATGCGTGCCTCTACTCAACTAGATTCATAGGGCTCCGCCCAGTCCGTTCGGCCCCCGCCAATATGAAGTACCGCACACACGCCCTTATCATTTAGTCATATGATATGCCCTAATGATGCAACAGCTCTCTGAGCGAAGCAAAACATTCTGCATCACAACCGGACTCCACTAAAAAAGGCACCTATGTATGGTTTTCTCTAACATGAAAGGCGATTACACACCCCTGCGCAATGCAGTGGTTTTTACCGCTTTAATTACCTCTGCCCTCGCAGGCTGTACTGGCACCGGCACGTCGTCCTCCAGCAGCTCCTCTAGCTCCAGTAGTTCATCTAGCTCGAGCAGTTCAACTAGTTCCAGTAATTCATCAAGCTCTAGCAGCTCTTCCTCTAGCAGCTCATCAAGTAGCTCATCAAGCTCCAGCAGTTCAAGTTCGGGCGGCATTTCACCCAATGACAAATTGGTGATTGCGATTAATGCCGGCAGCACATCCGCCGCGACCCTGGAAGGAGTGGAATACAAGGCTGATCAATTTGCCTCTGCAGGCACATCACAGGTAGTAACTGATGCCATTGCCGGTACCAATGAAGACACGCTTTATCAATCTGAACGCTACGGCACCTTCCACTACGATATCCCGGTCACCAATGCGACCTACACCGTGGTGATGCATTTTGCTGAGCTGTACCACAGCAACGCGGGTGCGCGCGCTTTTGATGTGGCGGTAGAAGGGCAAACCAAACTCAGCAATGTGGATTTATTTAACCTGGTGGGTAAAGACGCCGCCTATAAATATGTCGTGCAAAACGTGGTTGTAAACGATAAAACACTGACGATTGACCTCTCCTCCACTATCGACAACGCCACCATTAGCGGCTTTGCAATTTATTCCAGCAATGGCGGCGCCTATGAAGAGCCACCTGAGCCTGTGTGTACAACTGCCGAGCGCCAAACACCAACGCTCATTGATTACAACCGTGCGGTCACTCGCAGCGAACAGAAGAACCCACCCTCAGGCGCCTATGGTTATGCCATTGAACACGCTACACAAACGCTGCCTAACCACACCATTTATCGCCCTGATTTATCCAAAGTCACTAAAATCCCCATCGTGGCCTGGGGCAATGGTGCGTGCTCCAACGTTGGTACAGAACAAGCGGATTTCCTGTTGCAAATCGCTTCAAACGGTTATTTAGTGATTGCCAACGGCGGCCCTTTCGGTTCAGGTTCTAACGATCAACACGAAACCGAATTAGTTAAAGCCATTAATTGGGCCGTCGCGGAAAACAGCCGTAAATGCAGCCCCTATTACGGCAAAATTGATGTGGAAAAAGTGGCTACTATGGGCTGGTCCTGCGGTGGTGGTATGGCACACTTCGCCGCCGTTGACCCACGCGTTGACACAGCTGTGGCCTTAAACAGCGGCTTAGGTATTTACGGCGACCGCCAAAGTTACTACCCACGCTTCCACTCTCCGCTGGCAATTTTTAACGGCAATTCCAGTGATGTAGCCTACAACCCAGGCATGCAGGAATACAGCGAAGTGACTAACGTACCGGTTTACCACGCTAACTACCCACAAGGCCACGGCGATGCCTACTTCCAAGACAACGGCGGTGAATTCGGCATTGTTGCCGTCGGCTGGTTAAATTTCATGTTAAAAGATGACATGGGTGCGACCGGCAAGGGTATGTTCTTTGGCAATAACTGCCGCCTGTGCAAATCACCTTGGGTTGCCAAATCTAAGGGTTTTAACTAATAACCCAACACACAAAAAAGGGCTGCATATGCAGCCCTTTTTTGTGCCTCTATATTATTTATTTCAAGTCAAATTCAGCTGGATCCACACCCAATTCGCGGCAAATTTGCGCAACCACAGCTTTTTCCGTCTCGTCGAAGGTGCCGTCAGAGGCGCCGATAATACAACATACTCGGATCATCAATTTACTGGCCGCCACATCCGATTTGATTTTGCTAATCACTTTTAGCGCCTCAGCTTTGCCTATATCAAAATCAAAATCAAACTTACCCACCACATTATTAAACGCCGCAATCACCTCGTCCGTGCCGAACACTTTTAACTCATCAGAGCTGTTAATAAACCCGAGCATTTTTTGTTTCTCCGCCGATGAAATAGAGCCATCTGCAGCGGCCACTAATGCACAGCCTGACACAACTGCATTGAGGAAATCCTTATTTTTAAACTTGGCTACCTCGTTGGATATTTTGGCACTGGCATCTTTACCCATTTTCTTTATTGAATCGAAAAAGCTCATAATGTTTACTCCGGTTGGTTAACGAGAATTTGGCTGAAAAACTACCACCGAGACAAGTGGTACGACTTACTGATTAACATGACCGCCCCTCTGCGAGCGCTCATATGCTGAGCGACTAAACGAGCGGCGTATTGATAACAGATGTTTTGATCGATAGCAATCAAAGCCTGGCGGCTTGTAGAGATACGTCTGCGGCAAGACTCCGGCAAAGCAAATTTGGGCTAGGTGCCCCGCACAAACCGGACGGCTGCAGGGATGCATTAGCTACGTCATCGCACCTCTTCACACCAACCGTCAACGACACCTTGCAACCCAAACGGTTCCACAAAGAACTAATTGTGGGCACACAAAAGTTTATTTTAATACGCCGTAGCGGGCCAAAATCGTCGACGTTATTACTGTATAAATAAAAAGCCTGTGCGATTTAAGGTAGCCCGAGCATACTATCGGGGTGCTTACTGTTAACATTGGGGATCAATAAGGCATCGTTAAGGAGTTAGACAAGACCATATTGTCTTTTGTAGAAAAAATCGATTTCACACAGCAATTTCTCAAATTCGGGATTACCTGGCTCTATCTCTCGGACAGCCTGCAAACCCAAAATTATTTGTGACACACGATCCAAGCTAGCCGCCCCAAGACAAATACCTTCAGAGTCGTAATCGCGAAAAATAAAATCTAGCTGAGCTGACACAGATTGCTACAAATCGTACTGAGGGTTATCCTGCGTGAACTTAGCCACTGCTTCTTTAGCTTTTATAATATTTAGTAAAATATTATTCACAGATCACCTCTATTAAATCAGTTCTTAATTTAAGCGGGTCATTGACATAGTTAGGTGATTATCAATTGATGGGGAATAGAGTTCGATTTCAATCTGTCATCTTGAACAACAGCCATCGGTCACATCACAAACTATTCGCTAGTCTTTTTAATTCGGCAAAGTAATTCAACTCAAACAACAATTCATCCGACAACTCCAACTCCTGCGGCCTCACTAAATTCTCCTGGGCAATCACATGCGCACTACGCGAATGATTTCTAAGAGAGTAACCAGGAACACCGAACATTCTAGCTACACTTAATTTTTCACCTCCCACTTCCGCCTCAATAGTATAAACCCCACGAGGAAGGCCGCCATTGACCTCGGTTTTTAAAAATCTATTTTCTATCGCTGCCACAAACCACTTAAAACCTGCGACAGAAATTTCAAGCAGGATCCCACCACACCACTCAAGCCCAGTAGGATTCACCAAGGTGCTCGTTGGCAGACTGGTTACAACAAACAACAAACAACAAACAACAAACAACAAGCAACCACTATCACTTAAAATAAAATAATGCGCCCCACTGACCGAATATTCGTCATTACACGAAAAAACTCCGATTATTCTTTTATCTGTTAACACTGACGCAGGGTTAACATCATCAAATACTTTCATTTTCACCTCGCATTAATCATATATCGAGACAACCACCCTTTCAGGCCAATAAATATGGAGGAATCAGGGCGGTCATCTCAATAAGGCATTTTTTAGAGTGGAACCGCTAACTGTTTTAAATCCGGTAAAATGAAATTTTTTAATAGATAATCTGAGATGCTGCATTGTTGGGTGGTACTGGGGAGTATATCGCTTGGTCTGGATTTGTTTCCTATGGAGAATCCCATTTCGCTTTCAGCACCTGCGTTCATCGAGCGCTGTAGAATAATGCGTTCGTTATCGACTTCAATTTCAACAAAATGAATATTTTTGGCGAGACCGCCTTGACTCGGCGGAAGCCAAAATTTATTTTCAATAGTGTGAATCAGCCAGCCGATCGAAGCGATCGGCATTACGACCTGCCCGCGAAGATCCATGGACTTTAGTTTTTGTAACGTCTGAAAGACAAAGTATTTTTTGTTCACATAACAAATGTAAAAATGGTTATTCTGGTGCGGGTTGGCGTATTCGCCGATAATTGCAAATCCTTCGGTCGGTGCATTTGCACTTGTTAGTATTGGTACTGTTTGCATAGGTTTACCAGAGTTTAATCATTTTTGCAGCTGGATTTTGGCCGGAAACCATCTCTTTTACAGGGGTTGGGTTGTGCTGTATCGTTAAAACCTCAAGTGCTCCTTTGGTTCCTTTTCCAGTTAAGTTTTCTGTAGTGCCATTTCCGGTAAAGATATCCCCGGCGCCGACCTCATTGAGCATTTTACCTCGATAGACAAACAACTCTTGGTCGAGATCATTGTTAAAACAATTGGCATTGGCGAATTGTTGGGAGCTTAGCGGACCCCTCGAGTTCGTGTTGGCATGGGTGTTTTGTTTGATTCTAGCTTCGCCAAATGAAACACTTTCGGTTTTACGTTCAACAATTGATTGCCAACCGAAGTTGCCCATTAAATTCCACAAAAATTAGACTGGCGTTTTACATGAATTATTGGCTTCGACTGCCCAACTGGATGCGATTTTGCTTTTTGTTGGCATGGGCGTCTTTTTTGTTTTATCGTCTCAGCAAAACTAAAAACCAGGATTAGCAACAGAACATAATAAATGGCATCAACTTTTGTCAGCCCAATACATATAAAACCCCAATAATTGTATCTCATATGGCTATGGGGTACCGATGATCTTATTTAGCTCGATCACAGCCCAGTCTTTATCTGCACGCACTGGCGAGTGAAGATTCTGAATAATTAACAATTCTCGGTCTGACAGCCCGTCTTTTAGCGGATTTAAATTTTTGCACTCTAGAATATTAATTAGTGCCGACTTTCTTAAGGATGCATTTGAGCTGCTTATAAGGACTTGCTGGCAATAATTAATAAGCGCAATTTTATCTGGAAGTATGCCATTGGCAATGTGCTGTAACGCAGTAGCTGTCATTTCCCAATTGGTATCAGCAAGTAAAAGTGATTGTTTCATATCATTAAGAAATTGAGGATCTTGACTCACCTCAAACAAAACAAATGACAGAAAAAAATAGGGCTCCTGATTTTGGCTAAACCTCAGCCTGCGGCCTAGAAGTTGGGCTAGGTACTGATCCTGCAGCAGCCACTGAAGTGGCGTCGCACAGCGATACCGGCCCTCTTCAAGCGCCGTTAACAATAGCTCAACTGCATCTGGCAAATCATGTTGCGGAATTTGCATAACCCTCGTTCGATCGAAGCCTTTGCGTTCTCGCGGGTGTACGTATATTTCACTTCTAAGTTCGCTAAGCGTGCAAGTCATGGTTTGGTAGCGTATTCTGTGACTTTGTCAGCCATTTTAGTTTTGTCCCACACCTCTCTAACATTGCCATCTAAATCACGAAGTGTCACCTGGTCCACTTTTCCGCCTTCCACCAATTGCTTTAATTCAGTTTTCTTCCATACGTTGCCACCGCCATTTTTAAATGGCGGCGTCACTTTGGGTAACTTCTATTTTATTAGGCATCAAACAGCAATTATAAGGCGCCGACCAATCTAAACCCCTCCCTCTTTTCATTCATATCTCTGCTTTCCAACAGCTTTCGAACACGAAAGAAGTGCGCACGCTCATCTGGAGCGCCAACCGGAACGCCCACTAATCGCAGATAAAAATCCGCAGCACTCGAAAGCGCATCAGGATCTTTTTCGTCCAAAATAACTTTTTTAAAAAATTTAGATTTTCTCTGCTCCGATTGAACGTAGCTTGCATAAAGCTGAACAGCCTCATCTCGCTCCCACTCATAAAATTGACTGAAATAATACTCAAAATCATCTAAAAATCTCTCATCTTTAGAATAAACATACAGACCAATCAAAATCCTATGAAGACCAGAAAAAGGTTTATGATTCGAATTTAAATAATCTTGCAGGGCGGATTGGGCTTTATTTTCATCCAATAAGAATAGCCACCCTATGACACCTGGAGCGGTCAACTCCCGCTCCAAACATGAGAACACAATTATTTTTTCTTCCTCACTAAGGCCTACAAAATGTGACTCATCATAACCTTGAGCCTTATCGCTTCCTGTAGAGCGAAATTGTTCCATAAACTTTGAAAAGGCAGGCGTCATAGAGAAGGTGCTCCGAATATAGTTAAAGCGGCTGAACTCTTTGAATCAACAGTGAGGGATTCTACAATATTTCCCAGCTCATCGATTTTATGAATAGTAATATTACCAACCTCAGGATTTTTCCTAAGACTTGGCCATTCTTTATCTTTCCATGTAGGACCGCCAGCGGGAAACTTAGCTGCAGTTTGAATGGTTTCTATATTTCCCTTAGCCCCATCCGCATATTTTTTTGAAATCCCCCCCCACAAATCCCACCCATGTGGAGGCATGTCTGATCCCTACCACTAAAAGTGGACACCCTAAAAACGGTTAAAATAACCCGAGAGGTGACCCATGACCAAGAAGACAACCCCTAAACCGAACAAAAAACACCCTATCGAATTCAGGCTCGAAG
>Ga0164241_10000210_pt1 | contig 139014 bp, 131 predicted proteins | sample OricomyardsoilBY_FD_108780 | JGI IMG/M metagenome (GOLD analysis project Ga0164241, IMG submission 108780) | Backyard soil microbial communities from Emeryville, California, USA - Original compost - Back yard soil (BY) | ecosystem: Environmental > Terrestrial > Soil > Unclassified | place... | reverse complement strand
GGCGGCCTTGTCGGCGGTGCGCCACAGGATCGAGGCGCAGCCTTCGGGCGAGATCACCGAATAGACCGCATGCTCCATCATCAGCACGACATTGCCCGCCGCCAGCGCCACCGCGCCGCCCGATCCGCCCTCGCCGAGCACCGCCGCGACCAGCGGCACGCCGAGATTGAGGCATTGCTCGGTCGAACGCGCGATCGCCTCGGCCTGGCCGCGCTCCTCGGCCTGAATGCCGGGAAACGCGCCCGAGGTATCGACCAGCGTGACAACGGGCAGGTTGAACCGGTCGGCGAGCTGCATCAGGCGGATCGCCTTGCGATACCCCTCGGGCTTGCCCATCCCGAAATTATGCTTGAGCCGGCTGGCGGTATCGTCGCCCTTCTCATGCCCGATCACCATCACGCGGCGCCCGCGGAAACGCCCCAGCCCGCCGATGATCGCCTGATCGTCGGCAAAGGCGCGGTCGCCGCCCAGCGGCATGAAATCCTCGATCAGCGCCGAGACATAGTGATTGAAGTGCGGCCGTTCGGGATGCCGCGCGACTTGAGTCTTCTGCCAGGGCGTCAGCTTCGAATAGACGTCCTTGAGAAACCGGTCGGACTTGGCCTGGAGCGGACCAATCTCCGCATCGATGTCCACGTCGCCGCCATCGGCGGTCTTGCGCAGCTCGTCGATGCGGTTTTGCAGCTCGGCGAGCGGCTTCTCGAAGTCGAGGAATGTTGCCATTGCGCGCCGGTTAAGCTCCCCGCCCTGCTACGTCAACGAGCGCTTCGCCGAGCGGATGCCGCTCGTTCACCAGATCGACCAGCCGCCGGCTATCCACATGCGTGTAGATTTCGGTCGTGGCGATATCGGCATGGCCCAGCATCGCCTGCAGCGCGCGCAGATCCGCGCCGCCCTCGAGCAGGTGCGTCGCGAAGGCGTGGCGCAGCACATGCGGGCTCACGCGCTCGGGCGGAATCCCCGCCTCCGCCGCCAGCGCCTTCAGCATCTGATAGAGCCGCACGCGCGAGAGATGCTTCTTGCCGCTCGGGAACAGCCATGGCCGGTCGCTGGCGACATGATCGCGCCACAGCCCCACCGCCGCCCGCGCCCGGTCTGAAATCGGCACCAGCCGCTCCCGCCCACCCTTGCCCTTGAGGATCAGATAGGGCCGGTCGGGATGGATCGCGCTCCTCGGCAGCGACACCAATTCGGTCGCGCGCAGCCCCGATCCGTAGAGCAGCTCGACCAAAGCCGCGAGCCGCAGGTCGAGCGGATCGGCGGGCACCCGCGCGATTCGCGCGGTGATCGCCGCGAACAGCTTGTCGACATCCGCGGTGCTCAGCACCTTGGGCAGGGGCCGCCCCATCCCGGGCCGCGGCAAGGCGCCGCCCGGATCGTCCGCGCGCAGGCCCTCATCGGCCAGAAAGGCGTAGAATCGCCGCAGCGCCGCGGACTTGCGCGCCACCGTGGCGCGTGCGAGCGGCTGCCAGCTCGCACCCAGCCTTTCGAGGTCGGGCGTCCCGGCCTCGCCCAGCCGCCCCTCCAGCGCCGCCGACGCCAGCCGCAAATCGGTGCCATATGCCGAGAGCGTATTCCCCGCCGCGCCCGCTTCAGCCGCCAACATCTCCAGAAAGCGCTCGATCAGCGCGCGGTCTTCACTCGAACTCAAACCCGCGTGGTCGCCTCGACGGCGACCATCCGCGCATATTTGCCGAGGCCCGCGGCGCGCATCGCCGAAACGATGTGGAACAGCGCTTCGGGCGAGACCGGCGCCCAGCCGCGCGACTGCATCCCGACCGCCGCGAGCAGCATCACCAGCCCTGAATCGCCGCGCTTGCCCGCCGCGTCGATCGCGCGGGTCCAGCTGTTCGCGCCCCTCACATCGACACCGAGCGCCGAGGCCTGGCGCGTCAGCTCGCCCACATCGAACCGGCCCATGCCCGCCAGCCCGGCGAACGCGAGCTGCGCCTTGCGCCTGTCCGCAGCGCCGCGATAGCCGTCGAAATCGCCCCCGCTCACGCGCGCCGCCGGCGAAGGATCGGCGATGGCGAGCATCGCCCAGCCGTCGGTGCCGCGCTTGACCACGCCGCGCCACGCCATCGCCTGCGCGTCCAGCCCGGCGCTCAGCATCGATGCGATCAGCCGGTCGGCCTCGCCGCGATTCTCCGCGGTCGCAGGGATCGCCGCCGAAGCCCGCGCGGTCAGCACCAGCCGGGCGTAGCGCAGCCGCTGCGACGTCGGCTCGTCCCATATCCGGGTCAGCGCACTCATCCGGTCGACGATGTTCGGCGCCGTCTGCGCCGCGCGGAGATCGCGCGAGACCGCTACCTGGGCGCTGCCGGCGCTCTCTTCGGCTTCGATCTCTGCATAAAGCTCGATCAGCCCCTGCCCCGAAAACACGCCTTGGGTCGCCGCCAGTTCGGCCGCGTTGATTCGCAGGCTCGAGCTCGGCCCCGGGGCCAGTGCGTACCAGGAGAGCACCTGCGGCCCCGCCGTCCGGTACAGTTCACCCGGCACTTCGACTCCAGTCGCGGTCGCGAGGCCCCAGCGCCACGCGGTCAGCGTGGGGACGCCATCCCATTCGATCGTTACCGCGCGGCGGCCCTGAGAGCCGGTGCCCATCACTTTTTCCGCGACCAATGTGTCGATGGTCGATTGGCCGTGCGCGGCCTGATCGAACAGCTGGCCCGCGCGGCTCGGATCGCCCGCCAGCCCGGCGCACATCGCCCTGGCGAAGGCCCAGCCGCGCTCGCGCATCTGCTTCGCGCCCGGATCGGCAATGCCGCACAGCGCGCCGGGATCGGCGCTCGCCAGCGCGCTCTGCATCGCGACGTTGAACATGCGCGGCGTGTAATTCTCGACATCGACGTCCTGCACCACGTCGCGCGCGGCGATCGATTCACCCATGCGCAGCAACAGCCAGGCGCGCTCGGCGGCGAAATCCGCTCCGTTGAAGCCCCTGGGCGTATCGATCGGCGATTGCAGCGCACGCCGCAGCGCGATCGACACCCAGCGCGACGCGACCGGCGCATCCACTCGGCGCATCAGCGTGGTGAGGTACGTCCCGCCCGCGCTGCCGAAGGCATTGGCCGGGAAGGAGGGATTGCCGAGCAGGTTGACGCCGATCCGCCCCAGGCCGTGCTGGGCATGTGCGGGCAGCTCATATTTGGTGAGATCGACCGGCGCGGCGGGCGCTTCCACTTCGGCCGCGCTGTTGGCCATCGCGTCTGATGGCGCCGAGGTCGCGCCATCCGTAGGCGCAGGCGCCGAAGGCGAAGCCGGGCGCGGCGCCGGAGCCGGTGCGGGCGCCGGGGCGGGATTGTCGAATCCGGGAGGCAGGATCGATTCGGGACTATCCTGCTGCGCGAGCACCGGAATCGCGGTGCCCGTCAGCAGGACGGCGGCGAATGCGAATTTAGTTCGCGAGATTTTCAAGCGTGACCACCTTGTCGACTCGCGTGGGTTCCTTGTGAGTGTCGCGCATGGAAAGCAGGACAATCCCGCCCACCACCAGCACGACGGCCACGATCAGCACGATAATCGAACGGGGCATAGAAATCACTCGCCTGACGAAATGAAGCATTTGCGCCGGGGCTTTTGCCCGAGCGGTACCCTCGCTGTATAGCCCCCCGGGAGATGTTACAAATGCATCACGACGCGGGCCATTGGAGCGGCAAGCCGATCGTGCTTGTCGGCCTGATGGGCGCGGGCAAGACGACTGTCGGCCGTCGCCTCGCGCAAAAGCTCGCCTTGCCCTTTGTCGATGCCGATCACGAGATCGAGGAAGCGGCGGGGATGACGATCACCGACATCTTCGACCGGTTCGGCGAGGCGCATTTCAGGGACGGCGAGCGCCGCGTCATCGCCCGGCTGATCGACGGCAAGCCCAAGGTGATCGCCACCGGCGGCGGCGCCTTTTGCAACGAAGCCACCCGCACGCTGATTCTCGAACAGGCGCTGGCGATCTGGCTGGAAGCCGAGCCCGCAGTGCTCGCCGAGCGCGTCCGCAGGCGGGACACCCGCCCGCTGCTGCGCGGCCGCGATCCGGCGCAAGTGCTCACCGAGCTCGCCGCGATCCGCAATCCCTTCTACGCGATGGCGCCGATCCGTGTCTTCAGCGTCGCCGCGCCGCACGATGCGACCGTGAACGCGATCCTCAAGGAACTGGAAGCCGCCGAATGACTGTCGTCCCCGTGTCGCTGGGCGACCGCAGCTACGAGATCCATATCGAGGCCGGGCTGCTCGCGCGTTCGGGCGAATTGCTCGCGCCGCTGGCACGCGGGCGGACGATGGCGATCGTCACCGACGACAATGTCCTGCCGCATCTCGCCACGCTCCAGGCATCGCTGGCGGCGGCCGGTGTGGAGAGCGAAGCGATTGTCCTCCCCCCGGGCGAAGGCACCAAGAGCTGGGCGCAGCTCGCCGCGCTGACCGACCGGCTGCTCGATCTGGGCATCGAACGCGGCGATCATGTTGTGGCGTTGGGCGGCGGCGTGATCGGCGATCTGGTCGGCTTCGCGGCGAGCATCCTCAAGCGCGGCTGCAACTTCGTCCAGATCCCCACCACCCTGCTCGCCCAGGTCGATAGCTCGGTCGGCGGCAAGACCGCGATCAACACGCCCGCAGGCAAGAATCTTGTCGGCGCCTTCCACCAGCCCGCGCTCGTCCTGATCGACCCGCAGGTGCTCGATACGCTTCCCGCGCGGCAGGTCCGCGCCGGCTATGCCGAAGTCGTCAAATACGGCTTGATCGACGATTTCGCCTTTTTCGAATGGTGCGAAGCCAATGGCCGCGCGCTGCTCGACGGCGATCCGGAGGCGCGCGCGTACGCCATCGCGCATTCGGTGGAAGCCAAGGCACGGATCGTCGCCGAGGACGAGCGCGAGACCACCGGCAAACGCGCGCTCCTCAACCTCGGCCACACCTTCGGCCACGCGCTCGAGGCCGAAACCGGCTTTTCGGACAGGCTTTTCCACGGCGAAGGGGTCGCGGCGGGCATGGCCCTCGCCTTCGCCTTCTCCGCCGAACAGGGGCTGTGCCCGAGGCAGGACTCGGAGCGGGTTGTGGCGCATCTCCGCGCGGTGGGGCTGCCGGACGGACTAGCGGCGGCCGGAATCACGGCAAGCGGTGCGGCGCTGGTCGAGCACATGCTCCACGACAAGAAGATGGAGGCCGGCACGCTGCCGTTCCTGCTCGCACGGGGGATCGGGCAGACCTATCTCGACAAGTCGGTGGATCTTGGTGAGGTCGCAGCCTTCCTCGACGCGCAGCCGCGCTAGCGCGCTGGGGACTCGACGTCTTGCTACTCGCCGGGAGCCTCTTCTACCGGGGCGGATGCGATCTGCTCTCCGATGAGACGTTGCAGTAAGGCGTGGAGGACGCTGAGATCGAGATTGCCGGTTGGGAGGCTTGCGTCAGCCGCCTTGAGCGCCAGCACATACTCCTCACGATTTGCACGGATTAGCTCGGGCAATATTGTTTCCCCGGGCAGCCAAGCGCCAGATTTCAGACACAGGACGAAGTAGCATACCACCCTGGCGGTCCGGCCGTTTCCGTTGATAAATGGGTGAATCCAGTTGAGTTTCCAGAGCACGTAGGCCGCAAGAAAAATCGGGTCGTTGCCTTCCCAGTGACGGTTCACCTCATCGACGAAGAGGTTCATTAGCGGTGGCACTCTAAAGTGTGGGACCGGCACAAATGCGCCGCCCCCCACCGTTACGTCGCAAGGACGCAGTTGCCCGGCATTCGCGTGCAGGCACGAAATCGCATGAAAATTCAACGCGAGGATCACCTCAAGTGATAGCATCGGTCGATTCAAAGTGACCGATGCTTCAACTAAGGAACGAAGGAAATCGTATTGCCGATTCAGATTGGCAATCGAGAGAGCCTCGTACGCCGGGTGATCCTCTGTCCCAACCAGATCATAAACGATCACGTTCGACGCATCGCTCAGCCAGCAATTCGTTCTAGAGTCTCTCGAATTTGCTCGCGCGTTATCGTGCTGTCTTTTGGCAAGTTTCCGTAGATGAACGAAACACGCTGTGAGCGAAGCTGCTTACCGCTCGCGGGATGTCGGGCAGCGTTCGCAAGGCGCTCCAGCAGGGCCGGATCGGACGCGATCTTAGTCGGCATGATGGGTCTCCTTTAGCGGCGAACCGATGGAAAAACAGCGACGAACCGTTCCATCGATGAATGATACATGTTCCAGGTAAACGAACTTTGCAATGGTTTGGTCCGTCGTTCGTCGCATTGCGGCTGGCATCGAACGACCTACACAGCACGTGAAATCCAATATTGAAACTTGGTAGTCTCCAAAATCTCAAACACCCAGTAGCGGGACGCGATTAGTGAAATAGCGTGTAGGTGCTGAACCAATACCGTGATCGCCCGTCAGTTGCCGTTCAGCCGCAATCGGCTTAGCACGCCGCCATGCGTATCCTCATCACTGCAGTCGCCGCCATGCTCCTCGCCGCTCCCGCCGCCGCTCAGGTCGCGTCCAGGGTCGCCCCGATCCTCACCACGCCCGAGGCGCGCGACGTCTGGACCCACGCCCGGCCCGAAATCGCCCGCGTCACGCATACCGACGTGAACCTGACCGCGGACTTCACCGCGAAGACCATGACCGGCACCGCGACTCTCGATATCCTCGCCGCCCCGGGCGCGAAGGAGATCGTCCTCGACGCCGACGATCTCGATATCGCGTCGATCGCCGACGCCAAGGGCAAGCCGTTGCCCTACACGATGGGCGCGGACGACCCGGAACTCGGCAGTGCGCTCACGATCCAGTTGAACGGCGCCACTCGCATCGTCATCCGCTACGCCTCGAAGCCCGGCGCGTCGGCGCTGCAATGGCTCGCGCCCGAGTTGACCGCCGGCAAGGTGAAGCCATACCTCTTCAGCCAGGGCCAGGCGATCAACAACCGCAGCTGGATCCCGACGCAGGACAGCCCCGGCATCCGCCAGACCTGGTCCGCGACGATCACCGTCCCCGCCGATCTGGTCGCCGTGATGAGCGGCGAGCGCATCGACGGCGCCAAGGGCCGCCCCGCCGGCAAGGGCATGCACAGCTTCCGCTTCCGCATGGACAAGCCCGTCCCGATCTACTTGCTCGCGCTGGCGGTCGGCGATCTCGCCTTCAAATCCACCGGCCCGCGCTCGGGCGTGTGGACCGAGCCCTCGATGCTCGAAGCCGCCGCGTACGAAGTCGGCGATGTCGAAAAGATGATCGACGCCGCGCAGGCGCTCTACGGCCCCTATCGCTGGGGCCGCTACGATATGCTCGTCCTGCCCCCGTCCTTCCCGTTCGGGGGCATGGAGAACCCGACGCTGACCTTCCTCACGCCGACGATCATCACCGGCGACCGCTCGAACACCGATGTCGTCGCGCACGAGCTGGCACATAGCTGGTCGGGCAATCTCGTCACCAACGCCACCTGGTCCGATTCGTGGCTCAACGAGGGCTTCACCACCTATTTCGAGAACCGCATCATGGAGGCCGTGTACGGCCCCGAGCGCGCCGCCATCTACGCCGACACCGATTGGGAAGGGCTGAACCGCGATATCGCGGCGGCGGGCGGATCGGACGCGGCGGCCACGCGGCTCCACGGCGATCCGGGCGCGACCTTCGGCCAGCTCGATTACTTCAAGGGCTCGACCTTCCTGCGCACGATCGAGCGTACCGTCGGCCGCCCGAAGTTCGACGCCTATCTCCGCTCCTATTTCGATCGCCACGCCTTCCAGCCGCAGACCACCGCGGGCTTCCTCGCGGACATTCGCGCCAATCTGATCAAGGGCGACGCCAACCTCGAGGCCCTGCTCCAGCTCGATGCCTGGTCTTACGGGCCCGGGCTACCGAGCAACGCCGTCCACGTCGTCTCCGCCACGCTCGCCGCGATCGACACCCAGCGCGAAGCGTTTGTCGCCGGCGGGCCCGCCAGCGCGGTCCAGACCCGGGGCTGGAGCACGCAGGAATGGCAGCGCTTCCTGGTCCCCCTCCCCCGCCAGATGAGCGCAGCGCGGCTAAAGGAACTCGACGAGACGCTGGGCCTGTCGGTCTCGACCAACGCCTATGTCCGCTCGGCCTGGCTCGAACTCGCCATCGCCAACCGCTACGATCCGGCGCTGCCCTCGCTCGAACAGTTCGTCACGCATGTCGGCCGCGGGCTGCTGATCTATCCGCTCTATTCGGGGCTGATGAAGCAAGGCGACTGGGGCCGCCCGATCGCCGCGCGGCTGCTCGACAAGGCCCGCAGCGGATATCATCCCACAGCCGCCAGCGGCATCGAGCGGATCGTGCATCCGAAGTGACAGGGAGTGGACCGTCTTAGCGGGCCACCCGCCACCCCAGCCAAAGCCACCCAACGATCAGCGCCGCTCCGCCCAGCGGCGTCACCGCGCCCAGCCAGCGCGGGCATCCCAAGGCCATCAGGTAAAGCGTCCCCGCGAATACCGCCGCGCCACCAACGAACAACCACGCCGGGCCCCGCGCCTCCATCCGCACCGCGACCAACGCCGCAAGGGCATGGATCAGCTGATACTGCCCGCCCGTCCGCAGCCACTCCGCCGCTTGCCCGCTCGCCCCATGCGCGCCGAACGCGCCTGCGGCCACGGCGAGCGCGCCGGAAAGCGCGGCGAGGATCGTCACTGTTTTCATCGCCAAATTCCCCATTCCGCTAGTACGCGCGGCCCCGTCTCCACCACCATCGCCAGCCCCACGACCAGCGCCGCGCAGCTCATCACCAGCACCGCGCCCGCCAGCATATCCTTGGCCAGCTTGATCGACGGATGAATGCCGGGATGGAGCAAGTCTATCACGGTCTCCACCGCCGAATTGACCAGTTCCAGCGCCAGCACCAGCGCGCAGGTGAGCCCCACCAGCGCCCACCAGACCGGCGCGGGCCGCAGCACGACGAGCGCCACCGCCGCGAGGACCGCCATGCCCAGTTGCGTCCGGAAACTGCTCTCCCGCGCAAACGCCTCGCGCCAACCGGCCAGCGCAAACCCGATCCGTTCGCGGAACGGGCGGTTCTTCACCCCGTCGCCTCGAGGTCGAGCGTCTCCGCGGTCGGCAACGACTGATTGGTCATCATTCCATCACGTCCCGCGCGAAGGTCGCCCGTCTCCTTCTGGAGCTGGAGCCGGGCCTGGTCGCGCTTGCGATATTCGGCTTCGGTCCGGTCGATTTCCTGCTCGTCGACGCCCACCGCGTCCATCGCCATGCGCGCCATCATCACTGCGCTTTCCATCAGCTCGCGCACGATCCCCGCGACCGGCGCGCCCTTCATCTTGACCACCGCGCGGCGATCATAGGCGCGCACGAAGATCGTCGCCTTGGGGAAGGCATGGTGGATCGCCTCCAGCAATTCGGTGTCGAGGCCGTCGCCGTCCTGGCAGAACATCAGCAGCTCGGCATCGGCCGCGCCCGCCTGGCGGAGGATGTCGATCCGGGTGCCGTCGCCATAATAGACCTTCATCCCGAAATCGTCGGCGACGCGGATCATCTCGACATCGGTATCGACGAGCGTCACCGGGATCTTCTGCGCGATCAGCATCTGCGCGACGGTCTGGCCGAAGCGGCCATAGCCCACGACGATCGCATTGCTGCCGTCATGGCTCGGCCCGTCGAGCCCATCCGCGCTCGGTTCGGGCTCCGCGCGAAGCTTTTCGGTGAGCATCATCAGGAACGGCGTGGTCGCCATGGAGAGAGTCACGATCGCGCCGAACAGGCTCGCCGCCTCGCTCTCGACAAGGAACGCCGCCTGCGCCTGTGCGAACAGCACGAAACCGAACTCGCCGCCCTGGCTCAGCAGCACGCCCAGCGCGAACGCGGGCCTTCGCTTCATCCCGAAGACCATCCCCAGCCCCATGATGATGCCGGCCTTCACGACGATCACCGCGAGCGCCATCCCGACCACGAAGAGCGGATGCGCTGCGATCGCGCCGAGGTTCAGCGTCATGCCGATCGCAAGGAAGAACAGCCCGAGCAGGATCGAGCGGAAGGGCTCGACGTCCGCCTCCAGCTCATGCCGGTAGGGGCTGTCGGCCAGCATCACGCCCGCGACGAACGCGCCCAGCGCGGCGGAAAGCCCCAGCCACACCATCAGCGCCGACGCCGCGATCACGGTGAACAGCCCCGCGAACACGAACATCTCGCGCTCCCCCAGATTGCCGATCAGCGTGAACAGCGGCCGCAACGCATAGCGGCCCAGCGCGACCAGCCCGACGATCGCACCGAGCGTGTAGATCCCCAGCAGCCAGCCGGGCGTCGCCTCCAGCAGCGACGGCGCATTGAACAGATGCGCGATCCACTCGGTCAACTGCACCGGCTTGCCGCTCTCCGGATTGCGGCTCATCGCGGCGGTGATCGTGATCAGCGGGATCAGCGACAGATCCTGGAACAGCAGGATCGCGAACGCCTTCTCGCCCAGCGGCGTGCGCAAGCGGCCCGCCGATTGCAGCAGCGGCAGCACCTGCGCGGTCGAGGAAAGCGCCAGCGGCAGCCCCAGCGCGATCACCGCCTGAGTCGAGACATCGGTGCCGACCGCGACCACGCCGATGATCGCGATGCCGCACAGCACCACCTGCAACGTCCCCAGCCCGAAAATATCCTTGCGCATCCGCCATAACCGGCTCGGGCTCAGTTCCAGCCCGACCAGGAACAGCAGCAGCGCGATACCCAGCTCGGCGATGCCCATCTTGCCCTCGGCATCATGGACCAGCCCGAAGACATAGGGGCCCACCAGCGCGCCAGCGACGAGGAAGCCCAGGGTCGCACCGAGCCCCAGCCGCCGGAACACCAGCACCGAAGCCAGCGCGAAACCCAGCATCGGCACCGCGTCGGTCAGCAGAGTCGAGCCATGCTCTTCCATCAGGCAGCCTCATTCCGCGCGGCCAGCGCCGCCGCCTCAGCCGCCGCCTCGAACGCCAGCCGGATCGAGGCATGGCGCGCGCGGTGCGGCAGCGCGGGCGTGAAAATTTCGAGCCCCGGCCATGCGGGAGGGGCAGCCTCCCCCGCCAGCCACGCAGTCAACTGGTCGCGAGCCTCGGCCAGTTCCCCGGCGCTCTGCCCGACGACATGCGCCGACATCAACGCCGCCGAAGCCTGTCCCAGCGCACACGCCCGGACGAGCATTCCCACCGCCGCCACCCGTCCCTCGTGATCGAGATCGACATCGACCGTCACGCGGCTCCCGCACACCGGCGAGCGCTTCTCGACACTCGCCATCGGGCGCTCGATTCGCGCATGAAACGGGATCGAAGCGGCAAGGCGCAGGATTTCGGTGTTGTAGAGCGGCGCGTTCACGCTCCCCATCTAGGGGAGGAGGACGCGAAGGGCGAGAGGGTCTGTTCTAATTCCTCCCCCGCAAGGGGAGGTGGCGCGCGCAGCGTGTCGGAGGGGTATGACCCCCTCGATAGCGCGACACCCCTCCGTCAGCGCTTCGCGCTGCCACCTCCCCTTACAGGGAAGGATTACCGAATCTCGATCTCGTTACCGTCGGTATCGGCCGCGGGCACGGGCGCCCCGGGGAATACCGGCTCGCCCTTGCGGCGCCGGTCGACGAAATCGGCGATCCCCGCGCTGGTCCAGTTGAGCAGCGGATACGTTGTCGAGGTCGTGATCCAGTCGGGCCGCTTCGAAGGGCCGCCGCGCACCGTATCGACCACCAGCACGAGCAGAAGGAAGCCCAGGCTCACCAGGATCAGTCCCTTGAGCGCGCCGAAGCCGAGGCCCAGCACGCGATCGACGGGCCCCAGGAACGACTGGCGCGCGCGGGCGCCGACGACATTGGCGAACAGCCGCCCGCCGAAATAGACCACGCCCGCGATGATCGCGAAGGAGAGCACCGCCGCGCCCTGCACCGTGCCCACCGGCGGCGCGAGGATCTGCGCCAGCGGCGTATGGAGGAATTTGAGCGCGATCACGATCAGCACGAAGGCGAGCAGCGCCAGCGCCTCGGTCACGAAACCGCGCACCAGCCCGAGCAGCGCGGAGCCGCCGATCGCGAGCAGCACGATAATGTCGAGCGCAGTAAGTGCCATGATCGAATCCCTCCGCGTCCCCGCGAATGGTTAAGCCGAACCGCGCCGCAGCGAAAGCCGCATCTCGCTCAAATGTGGCGGGTCGCCCGCAGCGCCCAGCGGTCGTAACCCAGCGCCTCGACACGCTTCATGATCGCCTCCGCCACCGCCGGCGCGGGCTTGGGATCGCGCGCAAGCACCCACAGATACCGCCCGCTTGGCTCGCCGACGATCGCCCAGTCATAATCGTCGCCGCGATCGAGGATCCAGTAATTGCCGGTGTAGAATGGCCCGAAGAATGAGATCCTTAGCTTGGCGTTGGTTTCCTTGTCGGCGACGATCGCATGGCCTTCGGCGCTGCTCCGCGCGCCCTTCGGCCCGCCTTGCGATCCGCTGTTGACGATCAGGATCGTGCCGTCATCGTCCAGCGAATATTCGGCGGTGACGGCGTCCTGGCCCTTTTCGAAGCGATTCTCATGCCGTGCCAATTCGAACCATTTGCCCAGATAGCGCGCCAGATCGACGGGCTGGGTGGGCTCGGGCACGTCGGGATTGATCACTGGCGGCCGCGTCGAGCGCGAATAGATGAACGCGCCGCCAATAGCGGCAGCCGCGACCCCGGCGGCGATCTTGAGGGCAGTCGATTGCTTCATGGGGACGTTCTAACGGGTTCCCGCGCGATCAAGCAATCCGGTGCTCCTGCGAAGGCGGGAGCATGGATACGCTGAAAGCTCACCGCCCGAGCAAATGATCCACGAACGCCCCAAGGTTCTTGAACCCCGCCAACGCCAGCGTCCCCTTCTCCCCTCCCGCGGCCACCGGCCCCAGCGCCCGCCCGAAACCGAGCTTCGCCGCTTCCCGGCATCGCAGCGACGAATGCGCGACCGGGCGGATTTCCCCCGATAGCGCGATCTCGCCGAATGCCACGGCATCGCTCGCCAACGGCCGCTCGGCCAGCGAGGAGACCAATGCCGCCGCCACCGCCAGATCGGCCGCCGGGTCCTGCACGCGATAGCCGCCCGCGATATTCAGATAGACTTCGCACGACGAGAAACTCAGCCCGCACCGCGCTTCCAGCACCGCGAGGATCATCGCCAGCCGCCCACTGTCCCAGCCGACCACCGCGCGGCGCGGCGTCGCCCCGCTCGCCAGCCGCACCGTCAGCGCCTGCACTTCGACCAGCACGGGTCGCGTGCCCTCCAGCGCCGGGAAGACGATCGTCCCCGTCACGCTCTCGTCGCGCTGCGTCAGGAACAGCGACGACGGGTTGGAGACCTCCGCCAGCCCCTCATTCGCCATCGCGAACACACCGATCTCGTCGGTGCCGCCAAAGCGGTTCTTGGTCGCGCGCAGGATGCGGTACTGGTGGCTGCGCTCGCCTTCGAACGCGAGCACCGTATCAACCATATGCTCAAGCACGCGCGGCCCGGCGATGCTCCCGTCCTTGGTGACGTGCCCGACCAGCACCACCGCCGTTCCGCGCTCCTTGGCGAAGCGGATCAGCTCGCCCGCGCTTGCCCGCACCTGGCTCACCGTTCCCGGGGCGCCCTCGATCAAATCGGAATGCATCGTCTGGATCGAATCGATCACCAGCAGCGCCGGCGGCGCGCCCTCGCCCATGGTGGTGAGGATATCGCGCACCGAAGTCGCCGCCGCGAACATCACCGGCGCCCCGCCCAGCCCCAGCCGCCGCGCGCGCAGCCGCACCTGATCGCCCGCTTCCTCACCCGAAACATAGACGACCTTCAGCCCGCGCGAGGCGATCTTCGCCGCCGCCTGGAGCAGCAGAGTCGACTTGCCGATCCCAGGATCGCCCCCGATCAAGGTCGCCGATCCTTCGACGAATCCCCCGCCCAGCGCCCGGTCGAGCTCGGCGATCCCGCTCGACGCGCGCTCGGGCAATTCGATATCGGTGTTGAGCCCGGTCAGCTGGATCGCCCGCCCGCCCGACTGGAGATTATGCTTGGCCTGGAACGGCGTCACATTGGAGCCCGCGGCCTCCTCGACCAGCGTGTTCCAATCCCCGCAATCGCCGCATTGTCCCGCCCATTGCGACGAGACCGACCCGCAGGCCTGACAGACATAACGTTTCCGGAGCTTGGCCATGACGCGATGCTAACGACGGAACAAGAAGGGAACAAGCCCCTATTCGCTGTCCGCGTCCACTGGCGTTTTGGTCACGCCATCGATGCCGTCGGCGTGGCGCTCATATTCCTCGGCCACCGCGCGGTGCGCATCGGCGATGCGCTGCTCGCTCTGGCGCACCTTGGCCAGGTCGCGTTCCTGCTGCGCGCGCTTACGCAGATAAAGGCTGGAATCTTCGGTCATGCGGCCCCTCGCTTCGTTCACCCCGATAACGCAGCGCGCGCCGACATGGCTTATCATGGATAAAGGATATTCGGCGGAATTAGCCGGAACGCCCCGATTGCCCGCCGAACCGCGTGGGACGAAATGCCCACCCCCCCGAAAACTGGACGCTCGAGCCCCCGCCCGCTATGCGCGCGTGCAAATGCAGGCATCCGATCTCCGCGTCGCGCTCTTCAGCGGCAACTACAATTATGTACGGGACGGCGCGAACCAGGCGCTGAACCTGCTGATGGGCCATGCCATTGCCCAGGGCGCGCAGGTCCGCGTCTATTCGCCGACCACCGATACGCCTGCCTTTCCGCCCACCGGCGATTTGGTGAGCGTCCCTGCCTTCGCCATGCCGGCCGGGCGCGGCGAATATAAGGTCGCCAGGGGGATCAAGGCGGTGCTGCCCGATCTGGAGGCGTTCAACCCGAACATCGTGCATGTCGCCGCCCCCGAAATCCTGTGCCACCGCGCGGTCAGCTGGGCGCGGCGCAAGGGCATCGCCACGGTCGCCTCGGTCCACACAAGATTCGAGACCTACCCGCAATATTATCATCTGGGCTTCCTCGCGCCGCTGATGATCAAGGCGCTCACTCGCTTCTACAATCGCAACGACGTGGTGATGCCCACCGGGCGCGGCATGGTCGAGCTGCTTCAGGGCTGGGGCGTCACCAGCGCGATGCGGATCTGGTCGCGCGGCGTGTATCATGACCGCTTCAACCCCGGGATGCGCAGCCTCGAGTGGCGCCGTTCGTTCGGGATCGCCGACGACGAGGTCGTGATCGGCTTTCTCGGCCGGCTCGTGCTCGAAAAGGGTCTCGACGTGTTCGCCGAGGTGATCAAGCGGCTCCAGGATCGCGGCGTGAAGCACCGCGTCATGGTGATCGGCGAAGGCCCCGCGCGCGAATGGTTCGCCGAGCGCGTGCCAACCGCGGTGTTCACTGGCTTCCAGTCGGGCGCGGACCTCAGCCGCGCGGTCGCCTCGATGGACGTGTTCTTCAATCCTTCGGTGACCGAGAGCTTCGGCAACGTCACGCTCGAGGCGATGGCCTCGGGCGTCGCGGTGGTCGCCGCGATCGCGACCGGGCCGGTGGGGCTGGTCGAAGACGGCGTCAGCGGCATCCTGTGCGATCCGAAGGATATGGACGCCTATGCGAGCGCGCTGACCCGCTTCGCCGAGGACCATGATTTCCGCCGCGCCGCCGGAGAGGCCGGGTTCGCGCTCGCCAAGAATTACGAGTGGGACCGGATCAACCAGGTCGTGATCGACGCCTATATCGAAGCGGCGGAAAAGCGGGCGAAGTAGCGGCTGACATAAGTCTCATTCACTCCTTCATTCCGGCGAGGGTGGTTCAGCGCCAATCGAATGCCAGCGGCGCTTCCCGAAACGCAAACCGGTCGAGATGCCGCGCGACCGCGCCCTTGAGCCCTTCCAATTGCGCATCCGAACTCGCGTCGACTCGCACCGAAAGTCCGCCTTCGGCCACGTCGAAGGTGACCACCGCGTCGCCCGGATGATCCGCGCCGCGCGCGTCCCTGGGGAAGATCACGGTCCCGTTTTCCGGCGTGAATTCGACCTGGAGGTTGTGCTGCCAATGCTTGCAGAGCTGCTGGAGATATTTGCTCGCGCTGTCGGTCGGCACCAGGGCGGTCGCGGACAGGGTGGTCAGGGTCATGGGTCTTCCTTCGTCAGCCGGCGGCGGCACGATCCCGAGCCGCCGCCTGAGCAGTTCCAGCCGAGGCACCGCCTCAGAGCCGTTCGATCTTCTGCGCCGCCTCGTCGAGGATCGCCGCGACATCGTGCAGCGTGCCGCCATCAACGTCCTCGGCGGTCAAACGGTTCTGCAGCACGGCGCGAAGATTACCCATCGCGCGGCGGATCGGCGCGCCATCGGTGCGCTCGCGCATCGATGCCAGATCGCCCAATCGCGCGAACAGCGCCTCCACTTCGGCCTCGCGCTCGGTCAGGTGCGCCTGGCCAGCCGTGGTGATCGCGAACTGTTTCTTGGCGCCTTCGGCCTTCTGCTCCTCGATCAGCCCCATATCGTCGAGCATCGTCAGCGTCGGATAAACGACGCCCGGGCTCGGGGCATAAGCGCCGCCTGTCCGTTCCTCGATCTCGCGGATCAGGTCATAGCCGTGACGCGGCTGTTCCTCGATCAGCTTGAGCAGGATGAGGCGAAGCTCGCTCCCGTCGAACATCCGGCGGCGGCCACTGCCCCGGCCATGATGGCGGGCGTGATGATCGGCCATATGCTCGAACATCCGGCCCCAGCCGCGTCCACGCCCGCCGGGGGCGCAGTCCATGCCGCGCTCGGCATGCCGGCCTTTCGGGCCATGATGATGAAATCCAAATCGCATGCGTAAAATCCTGTGTTAGCGAGTCTCGATGCATCTAAGATATATCTTGAAGCGATTTTGACAAGCCCGCCGCCACACAAAATTCGTCATCCCAGCGAAAGCTGGGATCCAGAGTCACGAGGGACTTTCGTGCTTGGCTCTGGATCCCAGCTTTCGCTGGGATGACGAGAGAGGATGTAAGCCCTATCTTCCCCTTCAGATGGCAGACCTATTCGGCATCCAGGACCAACCCCCGCAAACCGAGGAGACGGAATCCGGCCCCCTCGCCGATCGCCTGCGCCCGCGTGCGCTCGATCAGGTCGTCGGGCAGGAGCACCTCACCGGCCCCGAAGGCGCGATCGGGCGGATGGTCGCGGCGGGCCGCCTCTCCTCGATTATCCTTTGGGGTCCGCCCGGCACCGGCAAGACCACCATCGCCCGCCTGCTTGCCGACGCCGTGGGCCTTCGCTTCGTCGCGATCAGCGCGGTATTCTCGGGCGTGGCGGATCTGAAGAAGGTCTTCGCCGAGGCGCGCGAGCATGCCAAGATCGGCCGCAAGACACTGCTCTTCGTGGACGAAATCCACCGCTTCAACCGCTCGCAGCAGGACGGCTTCCTCCCCTTCGTCGAGGATGGCACCGTCACGCTCGTCGGCGCGACCACCGAGAATCCGAGCTTCGAGCTCAACGCCGCATTGCTCAGTCGCGCGCAAGTGCTGATCCTCCATCGCCTCGACGCCCGCGCGCTCGGGCTGCTGCTCGATCGCGGCGAAGAGATCGAAGGCGAACCCCTGCCCCTCACTCCCGAGGCCCGCGACGCGCTGATCGCCAGCGCGGATGGCGATGGCCGCTTCCTGCTCAATCAGGCCGAGACGCTCTTCTCGGTGAACCTCCCGGCCCCGCTCGATCCGGCGGGCCTCTCCGCGCTGCTCCAGCGCCGCGTCGCGGTCTATGACAAGGATCGCGAGGGGCATTACAATATCATCTCCGCGCTCCATAAATCGGTGCGCGGCAGCGATCCGCAGGCGGCGCTCTACTATCTCGCCCGGATGCTGACGGCAGGCGAAGAGCCGCTCTACGTGCTCCGCCGGCTCACTCGCATGGCGATCGAGGATATCGGCCTCGCCGACCCGCAGGCGCTGATCCAGTGTATCGCCGCCAAGGACACGTACGAGTTTCTCGGCTCCCCCGAGGGCGAGCTCGCGATCGTCCAGGCCTGCCTCTATCTGGCAACCTCCCCCAAATCGGTCGCCAGCTACAAGGCGATGGGCGCGGCGTGGAAATCGGCGCGCGAGACGGGATCGCTGATGCCGCCCCAGAACATCCTCAACGCGCCGACCAAGCTGATGAAGGATATCGGCTACGGCAAGGGTTACACTTACGATCCGGACACCGCCGAGGGCTTTTCGGGCGACAATTACTGGCCCGAGGAAATGCGGCCGCAGACCTTCTACGCCCCCACCGAAAAGGGCTTCGAAAAGCGGATTTCCGAGCGGCTGGCCCATTGGGAGGCGCTGCGGCGGGGGAAGCGCCCTTCTTAGAAGCCTGGTTAGCCCCGCATTAACCTAAGCCTGCCAACGTCCCCCGCGCTATATCGCCGGGGCGCACCAATGAATATCTCCTCCACGCTTTGGATCGGATCGGACCTTACCGACGCCGAATATGGCGAGCTGGCGCTTCAGCTGGTCGGCCGCGAGGATTTGTCGCTGCTCCCCAACATGCTCGTCCTCGCCGAGCGCCACCCTGATTTCTGGCCGACCGAACAGGGCCAGGCCGTCCTCGCCGGCATGCTCGGCACCTTGGTCGATACGCTCGACGCAGGCGATGTCGCCGGCCCGCTCGCCGCGATTCAGGCCTGCCCCGCCAGCATCGCCGAACAGGCGTACAACCTGCTCCTCCTCGCTTTCTTCCCCAAGGGCGCAGGCAACCCCGCCGACCTCGACGACGCCGCGATCCTCGCGCTCGCCTTGCTGCTCGGCGCAAGCGGCCGTGGCAAGAGCGTCGCCGCTTTCCTCGGCAGCGTGAAGGCGGGCCGCGTCGAAAGCTATTTCGCGCCCAAGGCCAAAATGATCGCCAGTCACTTCGCGCCCGCCGAAACCGCCGAAAAATTCAAGCCCAAGCTGATCATCTGGGACCTCGACGACACGCTCTGGACCGGCACTCTCGCCGACGGCGACGATCCCGTGCTGAACGAGACTCGCGCGGGCTTCGTCCGCGCGCTCAACACGCATGGTATCGTCTCCGCGATCTGCTCGAAGAACGACCACGCCGCCGCCCGAGCCAGGCTCGAAGCGATGGGCATGTGGGACCAATTCGTCTTCCCGCGCATCGCCTTCGTGCCCAAGGGCGCGGTGGTGAAGGCGATGATCGAGGACATGCAGCTCCGCCCCGCCAATACGCTCTTCATCGACGACAATCCGCACAATCTGCGCGAAGTCGCCGACAGCGTCCCCGGCATCCGAACGCTCGACGCGACATCGCCCGAATGCGACGCCTTCCTCGCGCAAATGGCCGCCGACCACGCGCATATCGATAAGAACCGCATCGCCGATTACCGCGTCCTCGAAACCCGCATCGCCGAGCGGCAGGACAACGAACTCAGCGACGAGGCCTTCCTGATCCAGTCGGGCATCCACGCGACCTTCACCGATCGCATGGACAATCTGGAGTTCGCGGACCGGATGGAAGAGCTGGTCAATCGCTCCAACCAGCTCAACTACACTCAGTCGCGAATCGAGCCCGGCACGCTGCGCGACCGCATCCAGGACATCGATCATTACGAGACGCTCAGCGCCTTCGTCTGGGACAAATACGGCTATTACGGGCTGGTCGGGGTCGCGGTGTACGCTTTCCGCACGCGCACGCTCGAGCATTTCGCCTTCTCGTGCCGGATCATGCACATGGGCGTCGAGGATGCGATGATCCGCCACCTCGCCGAGCGCGGCTATTCGCTCGACGCGACTCAGTTCAGGAAGCCCCTCCCCCCGCAATCGGCCAAGGCGATCACCACGCTCCCTTATGCCGACACCAAGGTGCGCGCCCGCATCCTTTCCGAGGAGGCCCCGCGCGACTGGTCCAAGGTGCAGCTGCGCATCATGGCCGATTGCCAGTCGGGCGCCTTCCACCATTACAGCCGCCACCGCGACGCGATCGATTTCGACAACGCCCCGCGCGTGTTCAGCCTGCCCCAGATGCTCACGGGCGAAACCGAAGGCCAGCATTTCCCCCGCTACCTCGTCTACACCGCCGCATCGGATTATGTGGACTGGCGCTGGAAGACGCTCTCCCTCGTTACCGATCTCGACATCTTCAAGCGAAGCGTCGCCGCGTTCGAGGAGATGGTGGTGAAGGGCGATCACAAGATCCTGCTCTTCCTTCCGCCCCAGGACTTGCCGGTCGAGATGTTCGAACTCCATGTCGGCTGCGACAGTCAACGCAGCCACGCCATCCACCCCGCACTGAACGACATCTGGCGCGAGGTGGCGAAGCGCCATCCGAACCACTTCACCCTGATCGAGCTCGCCGACATGCTCGCGCCCGATGAGCTGGTCCACGCGCACCATTATGTCCCCTCGGCACTCAAGCGCATGGCGGGGGCGATCGACGACTGGTTCGAGACGGAGACGGCCACGGACTGATAGCTTGTGACCTCTCACCGCGACCGATAGGCTCGCCCTTCAAACGGGAGGGGCATATGAAGAGCTGGACCAATTTGCTGGTCGCGATCGCGGTGGCGATCCTGTTGGCGGTCTTCGCCACCACCACGCCTTCGCCAGCCCCCGCGACTGCCCCTGCCGGCGATTTCTCCGCGACCCGCGCGATGGCCGATGTCCGCGAGATCGCGCGCGCCCCGCACCCGACCGGCAGCGCCGAGAATGCCCGTGTCCGCGCCTACCTGACCAAACGCCTCCAGTCGCTCGGAATGACCGTCACCGCCGCCCCCGCGCCGCTCAGCGCCGAGGCCAGCGAGCGGCTCGAGAAATGGGGCAGCAAGGAACCCGCGCCGCAAGCCGTCAACCTGCTCGCCACGCTCCCCGGGCGCGACCCGGCCAAGCCCGCCGTCCTGCTGATGGCGCATCACGACACCGTCTGGGGCTCCCCCGGCGCGCCCGACGACACCGCCGGCGTCGCCGCCATCCTCGAGGTCGTCCGCGCCATTCGCGCAAGTGGCCAGCCACCCGAACGCACGCTCATCATACTGTTCACCGATGCCGAAGAACTGGGCCTCGACGGCGCCGCCGGCTTCTTCGCGGCGGACCCCGCCCGCGCCAATGTGGGCGTTATCGTCAATCTCGAAGCCCGGGGCGGCGGCGGCCGCGCTTCGATGTTCGAGACGGGCAACCAGAACGGCGCGATGATCGACCTGTTCGCGCGCAGCGTCCGCCGCCCGGTCGCGACGTCGCTCAGCGTCTTCGTCTACAACAATCTGCCCAACTACACCGATTACACCGTCGCCAAGAAGCAGGGTGTCCCCGGCTTCAACTTCGCGTTCATCGGCCGGCCCGGCCTTTATCATTCGCCGCTCGCCACTCCCGATGCGCTCGATCAGGGATCGCTGCAGGATATCGGCCGCCAGACGCTCGACCTCACTCGTGCGCTGCTCGCCACGCCCGAACTCCCGGCCAACGCCCCCGACAGAGTCTTCTACGATGTGTTCGGGCTGATCTTCCTCGTCTATCCCGGCTGGGTCGGCTGGCTGATTCTCGCGGCGGCGGCGGGCGCCTATGGCTATGCGGCCCGGGGCACCACCACCCTGCGCGACCTTGGACGCGGGACCGGCGTGGTGCTGGCGCAGATCGCGGCCGGGGCAGTGCTGCTGCTCCTCGGCAATTTCGCCTCGGGCGCCGACGGCAAGGTCAATTATTACGACCGGCTCGCGGCCATCCCCCGGCTGGAAATCCAGGCGGTGCTGCTGTGCCTTGCCGCCTCCACACTGGTCGCGGGCCTGTTGCTCAACCGCCGCCCGCTGGCCGGCCTCCTCCCCGCCATCGCGTTGCCGTTGCTGTTGCTCGCCGCAGTGGCGCAGGCGCTCGCCCCCACCGCCGCCTTCCCTCTCTATCTCCCCCTGCTGCTCGGCGGGATCGGCGCGGCGGCGATGCGCTGGCGGCCGGGCGATGTGGGCAATTGGACGATGACCGTCGCGGCGGCGCTCGGTGTCGGCTATATGCTGACGCTCGGCCACGCGCTGTTCCAGGCCGTGGGGCCGGACATGCCCTTCGCGATGGTTCTTCCGCTCGTGCTCAGCGGACTGCTGCTGCTCCCGCTGTTCCTCCGCATCGAGCGTCCGCGCGCGATGAAGGAAGCCGCTGTGCTCGCGCTGCTCGCGCTCGGGATCGCCCTATGGGTGCGCTTCGACGCCGTGGCCGCCAGCGCGGCGGTTTATAGCGGGTTTCACTGACCGGCCCCTTTTCATCGGGCACCCGCTCTGCTTTCCTCCGCGCCATGCTGAGCGCCCGCCCGACTCGCCTTTGCGCCCTTGTGCTCGCGGCGACGCTGCTTGCCACGACGGCCACCGCGCAAAAGCCGCAGCCCAAGCCGCCGACCACTTGGCAGCTCAGCATCGCCGCGGGCTACAAGGCGCTCACTTTGTGCGGCGCGGTGTTCAATGGCGGGCGCAGCCAGGCGCAGGCCGAGGCGCTGGAGCTGACCGGCATCTATCCCGAATATGACTCGATCATCCCCACGCTGACCGCGACGATCACGCGGCGCGAGGATCATCCCGATACGCTGCCCAATGCGCTGATCGCGTGGGACGGCTATGTCACCGTGCCGTTCAGCGACACGCTCCCGCCGCGCATCGCGACCTGGACGCCGTGGGACGGCTGCACGATCCGTCCGCTCCAGCCCTTCGACGAAATCCCGGTGATCGTCCGCTCGGGCACCGTCCCGCCGCCGGTTCCCGGGAATCTCGACCAGCGCGATTGGCCGATGGGCGAGCGCGGCATCGTGGTCCACACGCCGGCGGCGCTGGCTCCGGTCATCACGCGCGCGTTCGCCGGCAATTTCTCGGGGCGCACGACGGGCGTGGTCATCGTTCAGGACAGCAGGATCATCGGCGAGGCCTATGCCGAGGGCTTCGGCCCGCACGTCAGCCAGCGCACCTGGTCGGTCGCCAAGTCAATCTCGGGCACGCTGATCGGCATCGCCACTCGCGAAGGGCTGCTCGATGTCGGCAGGCGCGGCGTGGTGCGCGCCGATGAAGGCGACCTGCGCGGCACGATCACGCTCGACAATCTGCTCCGCATGGCGAGCGGGCTGCACGGCGACACCCCGGGCAACCGCACCGACGCGCTCTATTTCGGAGGAAGCACGGTCGACGAGGAAACCGCGATTGCCGGGCTCGAGGCGATGCCGGGCACGCGCTTTCGCTACGCCAATCTCGACATCCTGATCGCCGTGCGCACACTGCGCCGCGCGCTTCCCGACACATTCCGCTACGAAGCCTATCCGCGCGCCAAGCTTTTCCAGCGGATCGGCATGACCCGCACGATCGCCGAGCGCGATTCGGGCGGCAATTTCATCCTCTCCAGCCAGGTCTGGTCCACCGCGCGCGACCTGGCCCGGCTTGGCATCTTCTGGCTCAATGACGGCGTATGGAACGGCGACCGCATCCTGCCCGCCGGCTGGATGGCTTATATGACCGCGCCCACCGGCCCCCAGCCCGCCACCGGCCCCCGCTATGGCGCGACGATGTGGCTGTTCGGCCCGGCGCAGGGCCTGCCCGAGGGCAGCTATGCCGCGCAGGGCAATCGCGGCCAGTTCATCATGGTCATTCCCTCGCGCAAGCTCGTCATCGTCCGCCGCGGCGAAGATGCCGGCGGCGCGCCGTTCGATATCGCCAAATTCTCGGCCGAGGTTTTGAAGGCGGTGTCATGAAGGATTGGCCATGAAAGACTGGGGCGAAGTGGTGGCCTATGCCCGCTCGCTCGATGGCGTGGTGATGGAGAGCCACTGGGGCACGCCCTGCCCCAAGCTCAACGGCAAGGGCCTGCTCGCGATGGGGCGCGAGCAGGGCAGCTTCTGCCTCTATGTGAGCAACGCGGAGAAGGAGATGCTGATCGAGACCGATCCGGAGACCTTCTGGCAGACCGATCATTACCGCAATTACCCCGCCGTGCTGGCGCGGTTCGGCACCGATGCGGGGGACCGGATCGCGCTCTATATCCAGCGCCGCTGGTGGGATCTGGCGAAAAAGCCCCAGCGGATCGCGGCGGGGATGGAAGAACGGCCCTGAACTTCACCGATTTCATTGCGATCGACTGGTCGGGTCAGGCAGTCGAGCGGCCCAAGGGGCTCGCGGTGGCCCGCTGCGCTCGTGGCACCGCGGCGCCCGAGCTGGTCGAGCGCGAAACCGGCTGGTCGCGTCAGGCGATCCAGGATTGGCTGCTCGAACTCGCGGCGACGAAAACCCGCGCGCTGATCGGGCTCGATCTCTCCGCGTCTTTCCCGTTCGTTGATGAAGGCGCCTTCTTCCCCGGCTGGGACCAGAGCCCGCCAGATGCACGCTCGCTCTGGGCGTTGGTCGACCGGCTGTCGGCCGACGACCCGCATCTCGGCGCGTCCAGCTTCGTCGCGCATCCGGACGCCCGCCGCCATTTCCGCCAGCGCTTCGATTGCGGCGACCTCTACCCCGCCGGGCGCGGCCGATTTCGCGTGGTCGAACATGGGCAGGCCGCGATGCGGCTCTCCGCGTATAGCTGCTTCAACCTGGTCGGAGCGTCGCAGGTCGGCAAGTCGAGCCTGACCGGCATGCGCGTATTCCATCGCCTTGCCGGGCGCGTGCCGGTCTGGCCGTTCGATCCGCTGCCGGAGACTGGCCCGGTGATCGTCGAGATCTACACCGCGCTCGCCGCGCGCCAGGCGGGGATGCGCAAGGGTGTCTCGAAGATTCGCGATGCCGCCACGCTCGATGCGATGCTCGGCACTTTCGGCTCCGATCCGCACGCGCCGCTGACCCGGTACGACGATCACGCGACCGATGCGATTCTCTCCTCGGCCTGGCTGCGCGCGGTGGCGGGTCGGCCCGAATTGTGGAGCCCTCCGGACCTCACGCCCGAACTTGCCCGCACCGAAGGCTGGACCTTCGGCGTCGCCTGACGCTAGGAGGGCAGCAACGCCGGTTTAGCTCAGTTGGTAGAGCGCCAGTTTTGTAAACTGGATGTCGCGGGTTCGATTCCTGCAACCGGCACCGGAAACATGGGGAAGATGATGAGCGACGCGCCGCTGACGATCGAGAGTTTCCAGCCGCATATCGGCACCGCCTTCACGGTCCACACCGACCAGCATGAAGAAGTGCTGACCCTCAAGCAGGTGGATGCGGGCAAGCCCAGCTATCCCGGCGGTCGCGATCCCTTCGCGCTGGTGTTCGACGGATCGAGCAACGATTTGATGTTCCACTCGCAGACGGTGGTTTTCCATCACCCGGAGATGGGCGAACTCGCCTTCCTGATCTCGCCGTTCGGCCGCAACGACGACGGCACCTTCCGCTACGAGGCGGTGTTTAACTGACGCGGCCGCTGGGCCAGCGTTCCATCACCCAGTCGGCGCCCTCGGCGCGGACTTCGACAAAGCCCTTGGCCTTGTAGATTTCGAAAGCCGGGTTGGTCATCGAGCAATGGAGCGTGATCGGCCGCCGTGCCGCGTCGGCCTCGGTCACCATCGCGTCGATCAGGCGGCTGCCGACGCCCTGTCCGGTAATCTCGGGGAGAAGCGACAGGTCGATCAGCGTCCACATCGGCTCTTCGCGGAGCAGATAGATCCGCCCCACCGGTGCGCCATCGACCGTCACGATGCGCCGGTCGGTCGCAGGGAAGAAGTTCCGGTAATGCGTGTCCTGCAGATCGAATTGCTGGCTGAGCAGCGCCAGCCGCTGCTGCTCGTTGGCTGCCAGCGAGGCGAACGCGGCCCAGCGGTTCGCGATAAAGAGATGGCGGAGGAACGGAAGGTCCCCCGCCATCTCTTTTCGAAGTTTGAACGCCGTCAGAAGGTCAGTTCCGCGCCGGGAAGATCCCTTGAATCGCGATGCACCAATTGATCGCCAGCAGCGGCTGAAGATTATTGTGCGGCTGGCTCCCGCCCGTGGGCGTCACCGATGCCGGGTGCAGCGTGGTCGGCGTCGGGTTCGGGCCCGCAGCCGGCTTGAACCAGGCATTGGCCGTCGCACTGCCCATATAGATGAAGCGCGAGACGAAAAAGCCGTTCGCCGGCGCATCCGTCATGTTACCCGTGCCGCCGGGGTCCACCTTGGTCGTGACCGAGTGGATGTGCGCCGGCATTTCGGTGGTGAGCAAGGTCACCGACTCGCTGCCGAACTCCTCGCCGAGCACCACCGGCGTGAGCCCCGGGCCATTGCCGTTGCCAACTGGCATTTTTCCGCAAAGGTTCGGCAGCGCGAAGTTGGTCGTGCCGTTCCCGCCATAGGTCGTGCCCAGGATCGAGAACAATGCGGTATATTGCGCGATCGGCAACAACTGCCCGGCGGCGAACATATAGCCGCGTGGGGCGAAGTTGAATCCGAAGGCTTTGACTTCGCCGACAAAAGGTTCCGACATGTCCCGCTCTCCCTAATTCTCAGTTCCGGCTGGGGAACACGCCCTCAAGGGCGATGATGTAGTTCAGCACCAGTGACGGCGCCTGGTTGTTGTGCGGCTGGTTGCCGCCCGACGGCATGATCGTGTCTGCCGCCAGCGCCGGACTGTTGGGGCCGCCGTTGGTGTTCAGATACCAAAGGCTCGACTGGCCGGTATGCGAATCGAGCGGATTGCCCAGCGCGACGCCCGGCCCCGGATTCAGCGTGGTCACGTCCAGATTATAAGCGATGAGCTGGTGATTGTGCGACGGCAGCTGGTTGCTGTTGAGCGTCACGTTCTCGGTGCCGGACATCTGGCCCACTACATATGAGCTGAGGCCTGGGCCCGTGCCCTGCCCGATCACCGACCGGCCGCGCAGGTCGGGCAGCCCGAAAGTCACCTGCCCGTCGCCACCGAAGGTCGTGCCGAGCAGCGCGTAGAGTGCGTCGTTTTGGGCGATCGACAAAAGCTGCCCGGCGCAGAACGACCAGCCGCGCGGGCTGAAGTTCCCCGCGAAGATACGGAGTTCGCCAAGAAAAGGGTTCGACATTCTATTTCCCCCTGTACGGAGTGGCCGCGAACGGCGTCAATTGCGTGACGGGAACAAGCCCTGCAGCGCGATGCTGTAGTTAAGGCATGTATAGGGCTGGATATTCGGATGCGGCTGGTTGCCGCCCGTGTTCCCGATCGGCGTTCCCAGTATGACCGCGTTCGCGCCCGGCGCGACATAGCCCGGCACCGTACCGACATTTGGCGGACGCTCGATCGTCGCGAGATAGCCATTGAGCGGCGACGCCTGATTGCCGTTGGTCGTCGTTGCCTGCCACAAATGCGTGTGCTGCGGCATCTGGCTGACGTTCAGCGTCACGGTCTCGGTGCCAGTGACCTCGCCCAAGACATAGTACGAGCCGCCCGGAAGCTGCCCCTGGGCGACCGCGACGCGGCTGCGCAGGTCAGGCAGCGCGAAGGTCGTCACGCCGTTGCCGCCATAGGTGGTGCCCAGCAGCGAGAAGAGCGCGGTGTTCTGCGCGATCGACAGCTGCTGCCCCTGCGCAAGCGCCCAGCCGCGAACGGACCAGTCCCACGGAAAAACGCGGATCTCACCGAGATATGGTTGTGTCATGAGCCTCCCTCTCTAATCAGCAATGGCGGCTAAGTTGAGCTTCGACGTGAAATGCCTACTTAGAAAGTAACTATTGCAGTATTACTTTGACGCCACGGAAGTCGCCACCCAATTGGTGGGATCACGGCATCAACATGGTAAGCACCCGCCCGTACATAGAAGCAGGCCCCCCTGTTCGCGCGGACAGCCGGTGCGCGTCAAGCGGAATCTGCCCCGCCGCCGCTGATAACCGCGAAATTGTGGCCGCGGCGGGCCGGAAGCGCGCCTCACCGTCACGGATTCCATTTCATCGTCATATCAGTGCCTTCCAGCCCACTCTCAACAAATCCCTTGCGGGCATAGAGCAATCGCGCCGGATTATGCGGCCGCACGTGAAGCGTCACTGCGCGCCCCGCCGCACCCGCCTCGCGCAGCACATGGTCGAGCAGCGCGCCGCCGATCCCCTGCCCCGACCATTCAGGCAAGAGCGAGATGTCGACCAGCACGCGGGCCGCCATTTCGCGCGCGACATAGAGCCGGCCGATCGGCTCGCCCTTGCGGATCACGACCGACCAGTCGGCGTCGAGAAAGGCGGCGCGGAAATGGCGGCGCTGCAAATCGAACTGGCTGTCGAGGAAGTGAACGAGTTGCGCCTCGGGCATTCCCAGCGGCGCGAATTCGCCGCGGCGATTCGCGATGAACATCCTCCGCAGGAAAGGTTCGTCCTCCGGCGTCTCGGGCCGCAACGTGATGCCCGGCGCGATCAGGAAACGACTCGCCCGTCCGCGACGCGGATCACCTGGTCGCACCAGCCAAGGCTTTCCTCGCGGTGCGAGATCATCAGAATCGTCGGGCGCGGATCGAGCGCCTTGAGCCGGTCGAGCAAGGCCGCCTCGCCCGGCGCGTCGATCGCATTGGCGGCCTCGTCGAGCACCAGCAGCCGCGGCTTGCGCAGCATCGCCCGCGCCAGCCCGATCCGCTGGCGCTCGCCGCCCGAGAACAGCGTGCCGCGCTCGCCGACCACGGTGTCGAGTCCCTCGGCGAGCCGCGCGACGATCTCGGTCGCCCCGGCGAATTCCAGCGCCGCCGCGATCTCGGCATCGGTAATGTCGGGATTGGCCCAGCTGAGGTTGCGGCGGATACTGTCGTGGAACAGGAAGCCTTCCTGCGAGACATAGGCGATCGCATCGGCCCAGCCCTTGCGCACCCCCCCCGTCAGCGGCACGCCGCCGACGCGGACTTCGCCGCTTTCGGGCTCGAGCAGCCCGACGATCAGGTCCACCAGCGTCGTCTTGCCCGCGCCCGAGGGCCCTGCGATCCCGACAAAGGCGCCCTCGGCGATGGTGAAGCTCGCCCCGCTCACCCCGCGCCCGCCCGGATGGCCATAGCCCGCATCGTCCAGCACGATCGGTCCCGCGGGCGGCGCCACGGATGGCGCGGGCTCGGCGGGCGCATCGCCGCGAAGTTCGGCCTGGAGCGCGCGCACCGATTCGAAGCTGGGCAGCGCGAACACGAATTGCTGCGCCGATTGATAGAGCTGCATCGCCGGCGAGGTCATCCGCCCGAAGACATAGATCAACGCAACGAGCACCCCCGACGTGACGTGGAAGACATTGAAGCCGATCAGCACCACCGCCGCCCCCAGCACGCTCGAAATCAGCGCGAAGATCAGCCGGCCCGATGCCTGGCGCCGCTGGAAGACCAGCTGGTGCGTGCGAATCTGGCGCTGGATGTTCACGAATTCGGCGACGAAGCTTGGCTGCGAGTTCTGCGCCGCCGCGGTCTTGAGGCCCGAAAGAAAGCCCTGCGCGTTCGCCATCATCGCCTGCGAAGCCTTGACTACGCTGCCGCCCAGATCGCGCGTGGCGCCCTGAGTCACCATGAAGGTGAGCGCGCCCACCACCACCAGTCCGGTCACCAGCGTGGCGAGCCCGGGGGCGAGCTTGAACGCGACTCCGGTCTGGATCACCAGCGACGCGACCAGCACGACGCCCTGAACCAGGAAGAAGGAGGCGCTGTTGAGCCGCTGGATCTCGGTCGTGATCAGGTTGATCACTCGCGCATGGCGCAGCCCGACCACCTGGCGCCACGGCGCCTCCGCCAGCGCCTGCATCGCCTTGTTGCGCTCATCCTCGATATAGCCGGTCTGGAGCCGCGCCAGCGCGGTGTCGCGCGCATAGAGGGTAATGGCGCGGATCACGCTGATCGCCACGAACGCGCCGATCAGGCAGGCGAGCTGCGCGGCGGGCGTCTCGGCCCCGAGCCCGCGCAGCGTCCGCGAGACCCAGCCGGTGCCGGCATGGCCCGCGCTCGCCTCGACCACCAGGTTGATGATCGGCACCAGCACCAGCAGCGTGCCCGCGCCATCGACCACTGCCGACGCCGCGACCAGCGCGCCGGCGCGGATCCCGCGCCACCCGGCATAGGCCGCAAAGGCCCCGGCAAAATCGGAACCTGACCGCGCCAGACCGCGCGCTCGCGAGATGATGGACCCCATTGGCGAGGGGCTTAGCGGTGCGGGCGCGACCTGCCTAGCCGCCTTCCGGCCGCAACCCAAAACTGGCATAGATCTGCCGCGAAGCAGGAGAAGCGCGATGTCCGAACTGGTTCTCACCACCTATGATTGGGTGCCCGAACTTCCGCGCGGCTTCGTTCGCGATTTGCGCGTACGCTGGGCGCTCGAAGAGGCCGGCCTCCCCTATCGCGTTGAATCCACGCCGTTCAAGGATCGCGATGCCGACCACTTCACCCACCAGCCCTTCGGCCAGGTGCCCTGGGTGACCGATGGCGGGCTCTCGATCTTCGAAAGCGGCGCGATCCTGCTGCACCTGGGCGAGCATTATGACGGACTGCTCCCCGCCGATCCGGGCGCCCGCGCCGACGCGAAGGAATGGATCTTCGCTGCGCTCAACTCGGTCGAAATGGCCAGCCTGCCCTGGGGCCTCTTCCACTTCATGGGCATCGCCAACGCGGAAAATCCCAGCTGGGCTTTCTTCGACGGCTGGGTCGGCAAGCGGCTGACGCATATGGAGGCCGTGCTGGCGGACCGCGAATGGCTCGCGGGCAGCTTCTCGGTCGCCGACATATTGATGGCGGACGTGCTGCGGCTGGTCGATCGGTTCGACGGCCTCGCCGGCTACCCCGCGTGCAGCGCCTATGTCGCGCGCGCCACTGCCCGCCCCGCCTTCGTCAAGGCGCATGCCGACCAGATGGCGCATTTCGCCGCGGCGGATTGATTCCCCAAAAAGAACGGCGCGGCAGGGGGCTGTCACCCCTGCCGCGCCGCCCGCGTCCCTGGTGAGGGGCGATCAGAAGCGCAAGCGCGCGCCGATCCGGTAGACCGGGCCCGAGCTGGCATACTGCGTCACCGCTTCCTGGCCCGCATAGGCGTAGCGGTCGCTCGTCTGGTTGGTCAGGTTGAGGCCTTCGGCCGTGATCGAGAACCAGTCGGTGAACGAATAGCTCATCGACGCATCCACGTTGGTCGTGCCGCGGCTGTAGACGAAGTCGTTGATCAGCGGACCGTTGCACTCGGTGCCGGCGACCGACGGGGTGGCCGGATTGTTGGTCAGGCCCGGGCTGCATGCGCCCGCCGCGATCGGATAGTTGGTGCTGTATCCCTTGCGGTTCGCCACCGAGACGCGGGCGCGGAAGCGCTTGGTCTCGAAATAGAGCGTGGCGTTGAGCGATTGAGGCGAGACGCCGAGGAACGCGCCCTTGCCCAGGATCTGCGGGTTCACCTGCACGCCCTGCGCGTTCTGCGAACCCGGATCGAGGATATAGTTCAGCTCGGATTCGATATAGGTGTAGTTCACCTGCCCGCCGAAATATTTGAAGATCCACGGCAGGAAAGTGAAGTCCGCCTGCGCGCTGACTTCGATGCCGCGCAGCCAGCCGCCCGGCGCATCGCGGAACTGGCGCGCGGTGAAGGCATAGTTGTTGTCGAGATAGGCGAGCTGGTTGGCGTTGGTGAACTGCGCCCGAATCGCGGTGATCGTATCCGCATCGGCGAAGTTCGACAGCGACGCCGTGAACAGGATCGTCTGCGGGAAGCTGTCGATCTTCTTGTGGAAGGCCGCGACCGAGATCAGGCCGCCCGGCGCGAAATACCATTCGAGGCTGGCATCGAGATTGGTCGAGCGGAACGGGCTGAGATGCGGGTTGCCGATCGTCAGCGTCGCCCCCGAAGTCGAGCCGTCATTGGGGACCGAAATCGCAGTGATTGTCGGCGACAGATTGCCCAGCAACGGCCGCGCCATCACCTTCGACGCCGCGAAACGGAACAGCACGTCGTCGACCGGCTCCCAGACGAGGTTCATCGAGGGCAGGAAATCGGTGTAGCTGTTGCGCCCCACGATCGGCCGGCCGGCCTGGCTGTTGCCGTCCGACGTCACGTCGGTGACTGCGACGCGGACGCCGGCATTGCCGCGGAACGGCCGGCCGAACAAGGTGGTGTTCCAGTCGAACTGGAAATAGCCGCCCTTGTCGACTTCGGTGACCGCGAAGTTTTCGCGGCCGCCGTTGCGCTTGTTGGTCAGGCGCCAGTCGCCCCATTTGTTGACGCAGTTGCAGGTGAAATCGAACAGCTGCTGGAACGCATCGATGTTCGGCGCGATGAAGCTGGTCATCGTCCCCGCGGGCACGTTGAGCCCCTGGCCGAACGTGATCGTCCTGGCGACGCTCGCGGTGGTGACGCCGGCTTCCTTCAGCGTCGGGTTGAGCAAGTCGTTGTTGCGCTCGAACAGCGAGGTCTCGAACGTATATTCGCGGTAATTGGCGCCGAAGCCGATGTTCAGCGCGTCATTGACCTGCCAGTCGAAATCGACCTTGCCCTGGGCATAGGTGTTCTTCACGTCGCGCTGATAGTTGCGGATCGCCGAGAAGCCCTTGACGGTTTCCCAGTTGGCGGGATTGGCCGCATCGAAGCCGAAATCGATCTTCGGCATCGATCCATGGTCGCGCTCGTCATAGACGAACAGGCCCTGGCTATCCATGCGGTTGAATTCGACCAGCAGGCCCTGGGTATGGTTGGTCGATTCCGAATAGCCGCCGATGACCTCCATCTTGAAGTCGTCGGAAAAGGCGTGCTGGAAATTGGCCGAGCCCTGCTTGAACACCGTAGTGTATTCGGCCTGGTCCGCCGCCGAGCGGAAATCGACGTTGCGCAGCACCAGATAGTCGGCGAGCCCGTTGGTGACGTTCGCGTCGACCACTTCCACTGCCGGACGCCCGATCAGCGCGCCGCGAAAGGCGAGCCGGTTGGTCGTCGGGATATACCCCACCGAGTTCGGGTTGTTGTAATAATCGTACGGATCGAGATTGTTCGGATTCGAGCTGAAGATGTTGGCGGTGCCGGGCGAGGTGCCGCCCGGGATCACCGCCGCCGCACCGAAGACCGACGCCACCATGTTGTTGTTCGCGTCCTTCGCGGTCGTGAAGGCCGGAGTCGAACCATAGAGTTGCTGGCCGCAATCCTGCGCGGGCGCGAGGTCGGAACCCGCCGACGGCACGCACAGGCCGGGATAGAGCGCACGCGCTGCGCTGGGCGTGATCGTGTTCGACGCGGTGTTGTAGGTCGCGTTGGTATTGTTGCGGTTGAGGCCGACCGACGAGACCTGGTTGTAAGTGCTCTTGTTGTGGAAGCGCGAATAGGCGCCGTCGATGCTCAGCTGGGTCCGCGGCCCGATCTGCCACTGGTATGAAGCGGTGATGCCGATCCGCTCATTCTCGACATCCTGCTGCTCGACCGAGGCGAGCGCGGGAATGCGGACCAGCGAATCGTCGAAGCGGCCCGGCGTGTTGAACGGCGCGCCCGGATAGAGCTTGGCATAGGCCGCCGGGTCCGATCCGGTCAGTTGCGCGATCGCTTCAGGGTTGGTGACAGCGGTGCCAAAGGTCGTGCCCGCCGGCGCGGCGAAGCCGGCGCGCTGGGGGTTCTCGTTCCCCGCCCATTGCGTGCCGCGATAGAGATAATCGGCCGAGCCCGCCGCGCGGCGATACTGGTCGATCTCGTTCTGCGACTTCGAATAGGCGCCCGAAACGAGGAAGCCCATCGAATCGTCGAAGAAGCGCGTCGAGACGAGGCCCGCGATGCGCGGCGACCATTTACCGCTGTTTTGCTGATAGCTGCCCTCGGTCGATACCCCGAGCGCGAAGCCCTTGTAATCGAACGGGCGCCCGGTCTGCAGGTCGATCGTCGCGCCCAGCGAGCCTTCGTCGGTCTCGGCCGACGGCGTCTTCTGGACCTTGAGCGAGCTGAACAGCTCCGACGCGAAGGTGTTGTAATCGAACGAGCGGCTGCGGTTTGGGCTGGTGCCCGCATCGTTCGCGCCCGCGGTCGAGAGCGCTTCGAGTCCGTTCAGGCGCGTGCGGTTGAAGTCGCCGCCGAGACCACGCACGGTGATGCCGCGGCCTTCGCCATTGTCGCGGTCGATCGAGACGCCCGGCAGGCGCTGGAGCGATTCGGCGAGGTTCGCGTCGGGAAAGTCGCCGATATCCTCGGCAGTGATCGCGTCGACCTGGACATCGGAATTGCGCTTCTGGCTGATCGAAGTGCGCAGCGAGCCGCGGTAACCGCGGACAATGATGTCGTCGCCCTGCGTATCGGCGCCCGATCCGTCCTGGTCCTGAGTCAGGCTGGCGCCGACCGGCACCGTATCGCTCTGGGCAAAGGCGGGAGCCGCCATCGTCAGCGCCACGCCCAGCGCGCCCAGTGCAGTCGTTCCGCGCAACCAAATGGCGCCCCCACGCGCCTTACCCATCCCACCCATTGAAAATTCCTCCCCCGGCCAATGCCAAAACGCCAGGCACGCAAACCGCCCTGCGCCGTTAGGGAAGTTCGCCGGATCGGGATTGCGGCCTCCGTCACGACCCCGCGCATCCTGCGCGTCCGGCCCCGTGCGATGGTCGCGATTCGCCTCTCCCAGCCTTCCTGCGGATCTTTTCGCCCGCTCTCGGCGCAAGCGTTTCAGCACGCCTGGTGGTCATATTGTTTCGGGCGGCGCCCCTTATGTCAACCGGTGTCATAAACCCCGATGCCGGATTCGATCCGGCTGGGGCAATCATGCAACAGTGAAATCAGACTTCGTCTATGCGAATGCGTGAGGAAGATGCCCGGTTTAGGGCTCGCGCGCTGGGGCGACCGAGGCGCGGTGGATCAACGTCGAAGGGAAGAGCGAAGGCTCCTCCGCCGCCAGATTATCCCCGAAGAAATCGGCCAGCAGCTTGAGCGCCGCCGACCTCGCCATCGAGATGATCGGCCAATGAACGGTCGTCATCGGCGGCCAGATATGGCTGGCGATGGTGGTGTCGTCGAAGCCGATGATCGACAGGTCGTCGGGCACCGTCATCCCCCGCTTGCGCGCCGCGTGGAGCACCCCCGCCGCCATTTCGTCGTTCGACGCGAAGATCGCTGTGGGACGCGGCGAAAGGTCGAGCAGCCGGTCGGCGGCGGCGAGCCCGGTCTCGAACGTGTAGTTTCCCTCGGCGATCAGGCTGCGCGGCAAGCGGATGCCGGCCAGCTCCAGCGCCTCCTCGAACCCTTTGCGCCGTTCACGCGCGGAGCGGAAGCCATGCGGTCCCGCGACCAGCCCGATCCGTTTATGTCCCAATGAAATCAAGTGGTTGACTGCTTCGATCACCACTTCGCGATCGTTCGACGCGACCATATGCTCGGGCGCATCGAGCGCCACCGACCCCATCCGCACATAGCGGCAGCCGACGTCGCGGCAGGTCTCGGCGATCAGTTCGTTCTCGGAAACCGGCGGCAGGATCAGCACGCCATAGAGGCGCTGGCGCTCCAGGAAATTCTTGACGTCGGCGATCATCGTTGATGAGCCGCGATCGATCGGGCGGACGATCAGTTCGAACTCGGTGTCGCGGATCGCCTCGAGGATGCCGGCCTGAACGTGCATCACGGTTTGCGCGTTAGGGTTGTCGTGGATCAGCCCGATCAGGAAGTTGCGCCTGAGCGCCAATGCCCGCGCCTGGACGTTGGGGACATAGCCGATGTCGGCGATGACCTTCTCGACCTTGGCTCGCGTATCCGCATTGAGCAGAGGGGATCGGTTGATCACCCGGCTCACGGTTTTCTTGGAAACGCCCGCCAACCGCGCGACGTCGTTGATCGTGTTCTTGCCTTCGCTCCGCATGAGGACATGCTTAGCGGGAGTTGGTGGACAAAGCGATACTGTCCCCCCGGGACAGTTTTTTGGGAGGGGACCGCCCACCGCTCTACCGTCCCTGACACGCCACAGACACCATTCCCGCCTGGACCCACACGGTAACCGGTGGCACACCCTCAGAAACATTCCGGAGAGGCTGCCCTGATGCGATTCCTGTTCACGCTATTGATGGCGCTCGCCATCGCCACCCCGGCGCTCGCCCAGACCGCCCCAGCCCCCGAGCCGCAAAAGCTCGCCTTCCCCGGCGCGGTCGGCCCCGCGGCGCACACCCCGGGCGGACGCGGCGGGCGGATCATTCGCGTCACCAGCCTCGACGCCGCCGGGCCGGGCACGCTGCGCGAGGCGGTCGACGCCAAGGGCCCGCGCATCATCGTGTTCGAAGTCGCCGGAGTGATCGACCTCCACCGCTCGGTGCTCGAGATCAGGGAGCCCTATCTCACCATCGCCGGCCAGACCGCCCCTTCCCCCGGCATCACCATCATCCGCGGCGGGATCGACCTCAAGACTCATGACGTCATCATCCGCCACATCCGCGTGCGCACCGGCGCCGACGGCCAGCCCAAGCGCAGCGGGTGGGAGGCCGACGCCTTCTCCACCGTGGCCGCGCACGACGTGATCCTCGATCACAACAGTTTCACCTGGGCGATCGACGAGAATATGTCTGCCTCGGGCCCGCGCTTCGACGGCGGCGACACGGTCGAGCAATGGCGCAAGCACACCAGCTACAACATCACTTTCTCGAACAATCTCGCGGCCGAGGGCCTCGCCGATTCGAGCCATCCCAAGGGCGAGCACAGCAAGGGCTCGCTGGTCCATGACAACACCACCGGCATCGTCTTTTACCGCAACATCTGGGCGCACAATGTCGAGCGCCACCCGCTGGTGAAGGGCGGCGCGCAGGTGCTGCTGGTCAATAACCTGATCTATAATCCGGGCCACCGTGCGGTGCAGTACAACCTCATGGCGCTCGAATGGGCCGGGCATCCCTATGTCACCGGGGAGATCACCGCGGTCGGCAACGTCATGCGCGGCGGCAACGACACCGATCCCGGCCTCCCCTTCCTGATGCTCGGCGGCGATGGCGATCTTGCCTATTACGGCAGGGACAATCGCGCGGTCGACCGCCACGGCAACAAGCTGCCGATGTTCGGCCGCTATGGCGAGACCCGCGCCCGGCTGATCGAGCGCAAGGCGCCGATGATGAGCACCGAGGGCATGACCGTGCTCCCCGCCGACGATGTCGAGACCAGCGTGCTTTCGAGCGCCGGCGCCCGCCCGTGGGACCGCGACCCCGACGATATCCGCGTGCTGTTCTTCGTGGCGGAGGGGCGCGGCGACATCATCGACGACGAAACCGAAGTCAGCGCCTATCCCGACTTCAAGCCGGTCAAGGCCAGGTTCGTCGAAGCCGATTGGGATCTCGATACGATGGAGCCAAAATCGGGCCGCTATCCGGGGCAGCTCGCGGGGCCGCAGGAGCATCTGAGCACCCGCGACCAGCAGATGCGGACGGGGAATTGAACCCTCTCAAGCCCCTCCCCTTCGCCGCGCTTTGACATCGCGAATCTGGGCCAGGAAGCGGAAGCGCGAAACCCCGCGATAGTGTCAGCTTCGTGTCAGCTTAGGCGCCTCGCTTTAGCTCCCCGGCTGGATATAGGGCACCCGGGCGAACAGCTCGCGCTCCCACTTCCGCGGATCGTTCACCGCCCGGCTGTTCACGTCGAACACCATCGTGGCCCGTTTTGGCAGCGTATAGGCCGGCCATGCCGGCACGCCCTCGGCCACCGGCTTCCCCGTCCGCGCCAGCGCCGCGAAGGCCGCCATCACCTGCCCGCTCAGCCGCTGCGCCTCGGGTCCAGTTCCGGTGAACGATCCCGGCGCGCCCAGCGTGCCGAAGGCGAGCGCGATATCCATCGTGTGCGGCGCGCCGCGGCTGGGCTGAGTCGGCGACTGGAAATCGACCTGATAGACCCAGGTCGCCTTCGCCCCCGCCGCCGCGCGGGCATCGGCCTCGATAACCTGCCCCGGCCAGCTCCGCCCGGCCGTGGTCGCGCGGTAGAAAATCTGTTCGGGCGTATCGTTGGGGAAATGCGCGCGATATTCGCTGACGATCCATTCGGGCAGCAGATCCATCCGCAGTTCGGGGGCCATCGCGATCGCCAGATTGTCCCAGCTCAGCCCCTTCACCTTGGGTGAATCAGGCGAGACGAACGCGCGGGTCTCGTCGCGCGTATTACCCAGGATCAGGGATCGCGGTCGATTGCGGATTGTCGTCGGGCCAGAAGGGGTGGCGCGTCAGCCATTTCATGTCGAGCACCGGCCCGAAATAGACGCCCCCGCCCAGGATCGGATCGGTCGCGTCGAGCGCCTCGACCAGCCGCCCCATCGGCATCTCGGCCAATGGCTGGAGATTGTCCGGCTTGACGCCCAGCCTGTCGAGATAGGCCAGCGTGCGCTTGTGCGCGTTCATCGGCCCGGATGCAGTCACCTGTTGCCCGCTCATCGTCGCGGCGGAATGGAACAGCCCCTTGGCGGCGGGCATCCCCATCAGTGTGGCGATCTTGGCCCCGCCGCCCGACTGGCCGAACACGAAGACGCGGTCCGGGTCGCCCCCAAAGGCCGAGATATTATCGCGCACCCATTGCAGCGCGAGGATCAGGTCGAGCTGCCCCAGATTGCCGCTATCCGGGAACCGCGGGTCGAGCCGCGCGAGATAGAGATAGCCGAACGCATTGAGCCGGTGGTTGACCGTGACGACCACCACATCCTCGGTGCGGGCCAGCGTCTCGCCATCGTTGAGCGGCACCGTGACCGTCCCGCCCGAATAGGCGCCGCCATGGATATAGACCATCACCGGGCGAGTAGCCCTTGGGCTCGCCGCGCGGGGGCTCCAGATGTTGAGCTTGAGGCAATCCTCGGACTGGTCCCCGCTCCCGCGCTGCGGCGCCATCGGCGCGAAGTCCCAGGCCTTCACCGCCGCTTCCAGGCGCGGTGCGGGCACGGGCGCCCGGAACCGGTCGGCCCGGCCATAGCGGATGCCCTTGAATGCCCACGTCTCGCCGCTCTGATAGCCGGAGAATTTGCCGGCGGGGCAATCGACCAGAATGCCGCTCCATGTCTGCCCCCGCGCGAGCCCCGGTATCGCCGCCAGCGCCAGCCCGCCCGCCAGCACGCTCCGTCGTGTCGTCATCGCTCCGCTCCCATCATGAACGCACTCACGCGCTGCTCGACTCGCTCGAGCGTCGATCCGGCTTCGGCCGCCTGCCGCCCCGTCGCCTCGGCCGCGCCCGCAAGCACCGCGACCCGCCCGCTGATCGTCGCGATCAGCCCGGCGATGTCGCGCGAGGACATCGCGGTCTCGTCGATCGAGGCGAGGATGCCCGACATCACCGCCGCCTGCGATTCCATCGCGCCGGAAACGGTCTGCACGCGCTCCAGCAGTTCGCTCACTGTGGCGCGGATCGTCTGGTTGGTCTCGGCGACGACGGTGCTCGCCGCCTGCGCGTCGCGGATCGTCGCGGTGATCCCGCCGGTCGCGTCAGCGGCCTGGTCGGCGAGGCTGCGCACTTCCTGCGCGACGATCGTGAAGCCGCGCCCGCTCTCCCCCGCCCGCGCCGCCTCGATGCTGGCGTTGAGCGCGAGCAGCTTGGTCTGTTGCGCGATGTCGCCGATCAGCGTGACCACCGATTCGATCCGCGCGGTATGCGCCGCCAGCCGCGCGGCATGATCGGCGCCCGCCACCGCGACGGCATCGGCCTGGCCGGCCACTTTCGCCGCCGCCAGCATGTCCTCGCGCGCCTGCTCGTAGACCGCGATCAGCCCCGCCGCGCTCTCGGTCGCCTGCGCCATCACCGACGCCGATTCCTCCGCGGCGGTCGCCACTTCCGCCGCGGGCATGCGCAGCGCCTGAAGCTCGGCGGCGGTCTGTTCGGTGAAGCGCGCGACGTCGCGGCTGGCGCGCACCGTGCCGGTCACCGCCTCGCCCAGTTCGTCGCGCACCGACACCGCCGCCGCACGCCGCGCCGCATCGTTGCGCGCCCGGGCAATGGTGCGCAGCCGGCTGACGATCACGTCGCATTCGATCACCGCCAGCCTCTGCGTGGCGCGCGTCACGCGCTCGATCTTGGCGAGATCCCGCGTCAGCTCGAAGAACAGGGCGTGGATGCGCATCTGCGCGACCACCATCGATGCCGAGACGATCGAGAAGTCGAGATCGAGCTGCGAGATCCGGTCCGCCTCCGCGACCACCGTATCGAGCCATTTCTGGTTGACCGGGCACGCCATTTTGGTCCGGGCATAGCCGATCCGCGCGGCCAGCAATTCATCGGTCACCGTGGCGCCCCGGCGCAACAGCAAGTCGCGGACGATGTCCTCGATCTGCGGCTCGATCAACGTCCAGGCTTCGCTGAGTTCGGCCTCCCAGACGGCGTCGATCGAATAGGCCTGACGGAGCTGCGCCACCTGCGGCTGCGGCAGCGCCCGGACATCGGCGGCATCATCGGCGGTGGCCAGCTTCCCCTTCATGCGCGCTCCCCCCACGGGCGATCGATCGCCTCTGTGTCATCTCCTGACGTCGAGCCCTTCGCCGAACGCCGCCAGATCGGTGCGCGTGAACAGGCTCGCATCGCCCGGCAGCGAATGTTTGAGGCAGGTCAGCGCGAGGCCCGCTTCGGCGGCCTGTTGCGCGTCTCCGCCCTGCAGCAAACCGTGCAGCACGCCCGCGGCAAAGGCGTCGCCCGCGCCAATCCGGTCGACGATCCCGGCAACCAGCACTTCCTTGGTCTGATGCCAGCTCGTCCGCATATCGATCCGCGCCGAAAGCCGGTGGCTGTCGGCATCGTCAACGTGCCGCGCGGTCGAGGCGATGATCTGGAGCTTCGGGAAGGCATCGAACGCCGCCTGCGCAGCCTCGCGCCGCCGGTCCGATCCCTCGCCCGAAAAGTCGCGACCGAGCAGCAGCGAGATGTCGCGGTGATTGCCGAACAGGATGTCGGCATGGGCGATCAGCTGCGTGAGCACCGCGCGCGGATCGCTGTCCCATGCTTCCCACAGCTTGGCGCGGTAATTGCCGTCGAACGAGACCGGGATCCCCTTGGCGGATGCCGCTTCCGCCGCAGCGATCGCCGCCGCCGCCGTGTTGGGCCCCAGCGCAGGCGTGATGCCCGATAGATGCAGCCGCGTGGCGCCGTCCAGCGCCTGGTCCCAATCCCAGCTATCGGCGGCGCGCTCGGCGAACACCGAATGCGCGCGGTCATAGATGACCTCGGACGCGCGGAGCCCGGCGCCCGGCGTCAGGAAGTACAGCCCCAGCCGCCCGGCCTCGACCGCCACCGTGGCGCACTCCACCCCGCGCCGCCGCAGTTCGCCGATCACTGCGCCGCCCAGCGGATTGTCCGCCACCGCGCTGATCATCCGCACCGAGTGATCGAGGCATGCCAGCCCCGTGGCGACATTCGCCTCGGCCCCGCCGACATTCACTTCGAGCTTCGGCGTCTGCAGCAGCAACTCACGTCCAGGCGGCGAGAGCCGCAGCATCAGCTCACCGAAGAAAGCGATCGTCATCTCGCCAGCCAGCCCCCGTCCACGGCAAGGATATGCCCCTGCACATAATCCGACGCCCGGGAGGCAAGGAACACCGCCGCGCCACCCATATCCTCGGGATCGCCCCAGCGGCCCGCCGGGATGCGCTCCATGATCGAGCGGTTGCGGTTTTCGTCCGCCTGAAGCGCGGCTGTGTTGTTGGTGGCGATATAGCCCGGGGCGATCGCGTTGACGCAGATGCCCTTGGCCGCCCATTCGTTCGCCAGCAGCTTGGTCAGCCCGCCAATGCCGCTCTTCGACGCAGTGTAGCTCGGCACGCGAATGCCACCCTGAAAGGTCAGCATCGAGGCGATGTTGATGATCTTGCCGCGACCCTGCGGGATCATCCGTTTCGCCGCCGCCTGGCACAGGAAGAACACCGACTTGAGATTGGTATCGACCACCGCGTCCCAATCCTCCTCAGTGAAGTCGATGCTGTCATTGCGGCGGATGATGCCCGCATTGTTGACGAGGATATGGATGCCGCCGAGCTTTTCCACAGCCTCCTCCACAATCCTGTCCACAGGCTCGATCGTGGAGAGATCGGCCGAGATAATCTCCGCCTTGCGGCCCATCGAACGCGCCTTGGCGACGGTTTCTTCGGCACGCGAGCGGCCGACGGCGGCGATATCCGCCCCCGCCGCCGCCAGCGCCAACGCGATCCCCTGGCCGATGCCCGTATTGGCCCCGGTGACGACCGCGACCTTCCCGGTCAGATCAAACAAACTCATCGACTATGCCAGCTGGCAGATGTCGAGGACGTTCATGTCGGTATAGTCCTGGTTCTCGCCCGCCATCGCCCAGATGAAGGCATAGGCCTTGGTGCCCGACCCCATATGGACCGACCAGGGCGGCGAGATCACCGCTTCCTCGTTCTGCACCACGATATGCCGCAGTGCATCGCCCTGGCCCATGTAATGGAAGACGCGATCCTTCTCGAGATCGTCGAGCTCGAAGTAGAAATAGATCTCGCTGCGGCGCTCATGGATGTGCGGCGGCATGGTGTTCCACACGCTGCCCGGCTTCAGGATGGTGAGGCCCATCACCAGTTGCGCGCTGTCGCACACGCCGGGGATGACGAGCTGGCAGATGGTGCGCTCGTTCGATTCCTCCAGCGTGCCCCGCTCGAGCTTGTTGGCATCGGCGATCGAGAGCTTGCGCGTCTCGAACGCCTTATGCGCCGGGCACGAGGCCAGATAGAAACGCGCGCCCGCGCCCGAGAACACGACTTCCGCCGCGCCCATCGTGACGTAGAGGCAGTCCTTGCTCGCCAGCGTGTAGCTGTCGCCATCGACGGTCACGGTGCCTTCGGCCGAGCCGACATTGACGATCGCCAGCTCGCGCCGCTCGAGGAACGGATGCCCCACCGCCGAAGCCGGCTCGGTCTGCGCGGGCAGCGCCACCGGAGCCGAACCGACATGCACGCCCCCGATCACGAAGCGATCGGCATGGGTGTAGTTGAGCACGCACTCGCCCTCACGGAACAGGTCGCCGATCAGATAGCGGTCGCGCAGCTCATCGTTGGAGACGCACTCCATCATGTCCGGGTGGGTGGCGTAATAGGTACGGTCGAACATGGTATCTCCGGTGTAGGTCAGGCCGCCGCGGCGACCGGGGTGGGTGCGTTTTCGTCGAGCTTGTACGCCTTGCGCACCAGCCCGTTGGTCAGGTCGAACGCCAACTCGGCGGCTTCCCAATCGAGCAGCCGGCCTTCGGTGACCAGCTGGGCGAGGAAGCCGCAATCCATCCGCCGCGCGACATCGTGGCGGGCGGGGATCGAGAGGAAGGCGCGCGTATCGTCGTTGAAGCCGACGGTGTTGTAGAAGCCCGCGGTCTCGGTCACTTGCTCGCGGAAGCGGCGCATCCCCTCCGGCGAGTCATGGAACCACCAGCTCGGGCCCAGCCTCAGGCACGGATAATGCCCAGCCAGCGGCGCCAGTTCGCGGGCATAGCTGGTCTCGTCGAGCGTGAAGAGGATGATCGACAGCTCGGTCGAGGTGCCGAACCGGTCGAGCAGCGGCTTGAGCGCATGGACATAATCGGTGCGCATCGGAATGTCCGCGCCCTTGTCCCGGCCATGGCTGTGGAACAGGCCCTCATTATGGTTACGGCACGATCCCGGATGGATCTGCATCACCATGCCGTCCTCGGCGCTCATCGCCGCCATTTCGGTCAGCATCTGCGCGCGGAACAGCTCGGCGTCCTGCGGAGTCCAGCTGTCCGAAAGGATCGTGCGGAACAGCCGCTCGGCCTCGCCGGGCGACAGGTTGGCGGTCGCGGCGGTCGGGTGCCCATGATCGGTCGCGGTCGCCCCCGCCGCGCGGAAGTCCGCCCGGCGCTTGCGGTGCGCGGCGAGATAGCCGTCCCACGACCAGACATCCTCGCCGGTCTTGTCGGCGAAGACCTTCATCGCGCCGGCGAACTGCTCGTGCTCGACATCGATGACGGCGTCGGGGCGATAGGTGGTGACCACCCTGCCCTTCCAGCCCGAGGCGTGGATCGCATGGTGCGGCGACAGATCGTCCTGCGGGCCCTCGGTCGTCGCGAGGAACTCGATCCCGAACCGGTCGAACAGCGCGCGCGGGCGGAAGGCGTCGGTCGCCAGCTTTTCGTTGATGCTGTCGTAATAGAAATCCGCCGTCGAAGCGTCGAACGCCACGTCGAACCCGAAGACTTCGCCGAAGACGTGGGAAAGCCACATTGCCGACGGGGTGCCGCGGAACAAATGGAAATTTTCCGCCAAAATCCGCCACGCCTTGCGCGGATCGTGCGGGGGCACGCCATGTTTGTCGGGCACCCCGAGATCCGCCAGCGCGATGCCCTGCGAATAGAGCATCCGGTAGAGATAATGGTCCGGCGCGAGCAGCAACTCGCTGGCGTTCGACCAATTGGCGTTGGTCGAGAACCAGATCGGATCGGTGTGCCCGTGCGGGCTGATGATCGGCAGCCCGGCCACTTCCGCGTAGAGCGCACGCGCGACGTCGCGCGTGCGCCCTTCGGCGGGAAACAGCCTGTCGGGATCGAGCTTGAGCGGGCGGGCCATCGCTTACTCCTTTGCGCGGATCATGCTGTGCGGGCCTTATCGCCAACCAGCACGTTGGCAAATATGCCCGCGACCATCACGACCACGCATGCGATCAAAAGACCCCAGAAGGTGCCGGACGACAGGCAAGTGCCGTCGCCGACCGGCCCGGTCCACACCGGCACGCAGCCCGACGCGGTCGGTTTGCCCGATGCAAGGAACAGTACCGCGGCCGCCACCCCGCCAAGCACCGCGACCAGCACCGCCCAGGGCGTCTTCGCTTTGAAGCTCTCGACGCGCTCGAAACGCGGTGACAGCAGATGGATCGCCAGCAGCGCGACGAAGTATGCGCCGCCCGCCAGCAGGAAGATCGGCGTATAATTCTGCATCGTGAAGCCGAAAAGCGTGATCGTGGGCAGCGACAGGAAATAACCGGTCATCTTCGCGCTCAGCGCGCCGCCGATCGCGCCCACCGTGCCGCCAATGCCGATCACCGCGCCCACCGCGAAGCGCGGATAGGTGTCCGACGGGACAGTGAACAGATTGGCCGAGAAGCCCTGGTGCGCCGCCGCCGCGATGCCGATGATGATCACGCTCACCCACAGGTTCGGCACCGAGGTGGCGAACACGATCGGCAGCACGCAAAAGGCGCAGACCAGCATCGTCAGCTTGCGCGCCTTGCTCGCGCTCATCCCGGATTTCATGAAGCGGCCCGACAGCCAGCCGCCGGCGATGCTGCCAACGTCGGAAATCAGATAAATGGCGCCGATCGCGAGCACCGCGGTGAACGACGTGAGCGAGCCCCAGTTGGCGAGATCGAGGTTATATTGCTTGCCCAGATAGCCGGGCAGCCAAAACAGATAGAACCACCAAACCGGATCGATGAAGAATTTGCCCAGCGCGAACGCCCAGGTTTCCTTCTGCGCGAGCAGCCGCACCCACATGCCGGGGGTCCTGGTCTCGGGATCGGCGGGATCGGAGGTGATGTGCGCCAGCTCCGCCTCGCCGACTCGCGGATGCTTGGCGGGATCGTCACGATAGATGGCCAGCCAGGCGATCAGCCACAGCACGCCGAAGATGCCGGTGGCGACGAACACCGCGCGCCAGCTGAACCCCATCATGGCCATCATCACATAGACGATCAGCGGTGTGGCGATCGCGCCGACATTGGTGCCCGCGTTGAACAGCCCGACCGCAAAGGCGCGCTCTCGGGCCGGGAACCAGGTGGCGACCGATTTGACGCCCGCCGGGAAATTGCCCGATTCGCCGATGCCCAGGCCGAAACGGGCGAGCGCGAACTGGCTGACCGAATAGGCACCGCCATGCGCGACATGCGCGATCGTCCAGATCACCACCGCGGCGGCATAACCAAGCCGCGCACCGATCAGATCGACGATCTTACCAAAACCCAGATAGCCGACTGCGTATGCAATCGTGAACCACACGACGATGTTACCGTAAGCAATCTCGTCCATCGCCAGCGAGGGGTCGGCCATCAGCGTGGGCTTGAGCAGCCCGATCATCTGCCGGTCGATATAATTGATGACCGTCGCCGCGAAGAGCAACGCCACGATCATCCAGCGATATCGCCCGACACGTTCCGTCGCTCCGGCGATCATCGCCTCCCGAGTATCGGACATTCCCCTCTCCTTTGTTCTCGTTGTCAGCGGCGAAGACCGGCTCAGAGGCCGATCCCGCACCGCACGCGCATCTCGCCACCGAAGCGCGCCTCCACCGCGGCGCCGGGGCGCACGGGATGGACGCCCGTGACGGCGCCGGTCGAGATCCACTGGCCGGCGGCCAGTGGCAGGGGGCGAGTCGCCGCCAGCTCGAACAGGAAGCGCACAGCGCCGAACGGTCCGTCGAGCATGGTCGCGGCGGTTGCTGCCCCGGCCTCGATGCCGTCGATTGTTAGCGCTACCGGCCAGTCAATGAAACCACTATCCGGCTTCACTTCGGCGCCGATGACGAGGCCATTATTATTGCCGAAATCGGAAATGGTGACCGCGGGACCGTAGTCGTTGATCCCCGGGAAGGGGGAACTGGCCACCTCGATGCCGACCCGGATCTCGTCGACATAGGCCGCGGCGTCCTCATTGGTCCATTCGCGGTCGAAATCGGCGGGAAGCGGACCCAGACGGAGCAGGAACTCGGCCTCGGCCGCGGCAAAGCCGTCCGCGAAGACCGGCATGACCGGTGACGATCCCTCGCCGGCACGGACCACGCCCTCGGCAAAGATCGGGCCGGCCAGGCGGTTGCTGCCGTAACGCGCAACCACCTCGTCGGGGATGCGGCCTACTTTCCATCCCGCGATGCGCCCGCCGAACAGGCCGATCGCACGCTCCTGGATCCGGTAGGCGTCGTCGAGCGATTCGGGCAGATCCCCCGGATAATCGGCCAGCGCGCTGCCGGCCTGGCGCGCCTCGACGAACGCGCGGGCGATCGCTTCGGCGGCTTGTCTTCCTTCACTCAACGCATCTTCCTTCTCGATCGGTCGCCGTACGGTCACGATAATGCTCCCCGGCCTCTTCAAAAAATCGCCCGGCGTGGCTCACGCCGGGCGAGGTTGCGAGGGCCCGGGACGGGTGCGCACCGGCGCCCGCCCCCGAACCAGGGCATAGCTTTGGGTAAGGCGCCGAACCCGCAACCAGGCGGCCTCGGTCGCGCCGCGCATGGCCATGGTCCGCTGTCTCAATTTGCGCATTCCTCTCCCCAGCCGCGTCTTGACTTGGCGGCTTCCAACGCACAATGTCCCTTTGACACCGGTTTCTCAAGCGAAAAGTCGGGGACAGCCGGAATAGGCGGCGTCGGGTGAGAGGAGGGACGGTATTTGGCCGTTTTTTTCCTGCCCGACGCCCTGAAACAAGGTTCCGAGATCCGCGCAGACGGACGAAGGGACTCAGATTACGACCGGTGTCAGCAAGTGGCACGGTCATCCATGGGAGGATTGCAGATGCGTAAGGCAACATCGACGGGTTTCAAGCTGGGCTACCTTTTCATGGCGGCCTCCTCTTTGGCTCTCGCCACCGCGGCACAGGCGCAGGATACGCCAGGTGACGAGGAGGAGCCGGAGATCGTCGTTACCGGCTTCCGCGCATCGCTGGATGCGGCCCTGTCGGTAAAACGCAATTCGGTTTCCGCGGTCGATGCGGTCGTCGCGGAAGATATCGCGAAGTTCCCCGATCAGAATCTGGCCGAATCGCTTCAGCGCATCCCCGGGATCACCATCCAGCGCGATGCTGGCGAAGGGCGCGCGATCACCGTGCGCGGCCTGGGCGCACAATTCACCCGGGTGCGCGTCAACGGACTCGAAACCGTGGCGACCGCCACTGACGGCGCAAGCGCCAACCGCGACCGCGCGTTTGATTTCAACGTGTTCGCTTCCGAGCTTTTCAGCTCGATCGTCGTCCACAAGACCGCCGAGGCGTCGCTTGACGAGGGCTCGCTGGGCGCGGTGGTCGATCTCAACACCGGCAATCCGATCAGCGGCAAAGCGGGCGTGACCTTCGTGGCCTCCGCGCAGGGGAGCTACAACGACCTCAGCAAGAACTGGGGGCCGCGCGTCGCCGGCCTCCTCTCGTGGCGCTCGCCGAGCGGCACTTTCGGGGTGTCGGTCTCCGCCGCTTATTCGAAGACCGACAATCTGGAGCTTGGCAACAACACCGTCCGCTGGGCGCAGGCCCGCTTCGATTCGGTCAACGGAACCAATTGCTGGACCACCGCCAATTCGGGCGGTGCATATGTTCCCAGCGCGGCGTGTGACCAGGCCGCGCTCTCCTTCCACCCGCGCATCCCGCGCTATGGCGAGGTACGGCACGACCGCGAGCGGCTGGGCGTCACCGGCAGCATCCAATGGTCGCCGTCCGATGCGACGAAGGTCTCCATCGACGGCCTTTATTCGCGCTTCGACGAGACGCGCGAAGAGAAATGGGGCGAAGTGTTGCTGCGCTCGAACGAGCGCTCGATCAATGTCGTCAACCCGGCCTATGATTCGAACAACAATATGGTCTCCGCGACGTTGAACGACGCCTGGGTCCGCACCGAGCATTATCAGCGCGATTCCACGACCGAATTCTATCAGATCGGCGGCACTTGGGATCAGCAGATCGGCGACAATTTCCGCTTCACCGTCGTCGGCGGACTTTCGCAGTCGAACGCGGATATCCCCGTCGAAACGACGATCGTCTTCGACGATCGCGACGCCCAGGGCTACAAGTTCGATTACAGCGCCGACGGCGGCCGCTCGCCGCTGCTGACCTTCGGCACCAGCGTAACCGATCCGGCGAACTTCCAACTCGCCGAAATCCGCGACCGCCCGTCAAATGTCACTAATAAATTCCGCACGGGCCAGTTGCGCACCGAATGGGACGTGACGCCCAATTTCACCGTGAAATCGGGGGCGATGTACCGTCGCTTCGACTTCGACATCGTCGGATACACGCGCGATACCGCGGTCTGCGGCAATGGCGGCCTCGATCGTGTGTTGGGGACGCTGACCTGTTCGCCGACGTCCGCGTTCGGACCCGCGGCAGTCTATGGCTTCCCGGCAACCGCGGCGCTTTCCGATCTGTTCACGCTCGGCAATGCGGGCCAGCCCGCGGGTAACAGCAATAGCTGGCTGGTGCCCAATATCCCCGCCGGCGCCGCATTCACCAACCTGTACAGCCGGACGCCGGGTGTCGATGCGGGCAACACTCGCGGCGTCACCGAGGAAGTCACCGGCGGTTACCTCCAGTTCGACGGCAAGGGAACGATCGGCAGCGTATCCTTCGCCTTCAACATCGGCATGCGTTACGCGCACACCGCGCAATCGTCCTACGGCCTCAATAGCGGCACGGTGGTGACGATCGACCGTGACTATGACGACTGGCTGCCGTCAGCCAATCTGGCCGTCGACCTGACCAAAAATCTGGTGTTTCGCGCCGCGATCGCCGACGTGATGACGCGCCCGACGTTGGGCAATCTCACCCCGGGCGGTTCGGCAGACGGGTTCAACTACCGCGTCACCTTCGGGAATCCCTATCTCGAGCCCTTCCGCGCCACTGCTTATGACGCGGCGCTCGAATGGTATTTCGCACCGCAATCGATCGCGTCGGTAGCGGTGTTCCGCAAGGAAGTCGCCAGCTTCCCGGTTGCGATCACCCAGACCAACCAGACCTTTACCTCGACCGGCCTCCCGGCGTCGGTGCTCGTGCCGTCATCGCCCGCGGCGCTCAATCCGGCACAGCAATCACAGCCGATCTGGACGATCTCGACCACCGGCAACGGATCGGGTGCGACGTTGAACGGCGTCGAGCTCTCGCTGCAGGCGCCGTTCAAGTTCCTGCCCGGGTTCCTGTCGAACTTTGGTGGTATCGCGAACGTCACCCTTATCGGCTCCAGCGCCGACTATACGCAGAGCGGCCCGGCCGTGACGCCGGGCGGTGGCCTGGTAAACACCACGCGCACGGCGACGCTCTACGGCCTTTCCAAGCGGGCCTATAATGCGACGCTCTATTACGAGGATGGCCGGTTCAGCGCCCGCACCTCGGTGAGCTACCGCAGCCCGTACATCGACGGCGGTTCGGGAACGGGCAATGTCTTCGAAGGCTATAATTCCGCGTTTAACATCGACGCCTCGGTGCGGTACCGGATTACCGATCAAATCGAAGTCTCGGTCGAGGGTGTCAACCTGACCGACGATTATCGTGACCGGTACGTCGATATCGACGCCAACCGCGCCTACGAGAACAACCATTTCGGGCGGACCATCCTGGTGGGCGCGCGCTTCCGGATGTAATCGGGGACAAGGCCGCCGCGCTTCCCAAAACCGGGAGCGCGGCGGCCTTTTGTCGTTTCTAGACCAGGCTGTCGACGACCGCGCCGTTCACGCGCACATTTTCGAGATTTAGCCGCTCAGTGAAGCGCACCACGCTGGGCTCACGCACCCCGTCGAAGCTGCAATCCTTCAAGGTGATATCGGTGACGGGCGCTCCGGGGAGCCCCTGGCTGTCGATAACCCGGATGGCGTCCCTCGCACGCAGCCGCTCGACCACGACGTTGCGCAGCTTGGGCACGAACCGGCCCTTCGCGCCTTCCTCATAGTTGAAATCGCAAGTGACGGCGGCGCGGCTCACGGTGCCGACATCCAGGTCGCGATAATAGAAACCCTCGAGCAGCCCGCCGCGCAACGCATTGTTCTTGAAGCGGATCGCGTACCAGAGATCGGGGCTGTCCATCACGCAGCGCTCGGCGAACACCCAGCGCGCACCGCCCGAAATCTGCGATCCGACCACGACGCCGCCATGCCCCTCCTTCATCCGGCAATCGCGGATCAGGATGTTCTGGCTGGGGGTGGCAAGGCGGCGTCCATCCTCGTTGCGGCCCGAATTGATCGCAATGCAATCGTCCCCGGTGTCGAAAACGCACTGCTCGATCAGCATCATATCGACCGATTCGGGGTCGCAGCCGTCATTGTTCGGCCCATGCCCCATGATATCGACCCCACGGACGATCATATTGCGGCAGAGCACCGGATGGATCTGCCAGAAAGGCGAGCCGCGCAGCTTCACACCCTCGATCAGGACGTTGTCGCAATCATAGGGTTGCACAAAGGCCGGGCGGAGGTAGCCCCCCTCACCGAAGACCCGCTTCTCGACCGGCACACGGTCCTCGGCCATCTGGAATAGCACCGCACGCGCCTTGCGCTGGTCGGGCATCCCTTCCTTCCAGCCATGTTCGGCGGTGCCGCCCCATGGGCCTTTCCACGACCACCAATGCTCGGCGCTCCCCTGCCCGTCGAGCGTGCCGCTGCCGGTGATCGCGATGTTCCGTTGCTTCCGGGCGTAGACGAAGGGCGAATAGTTGATAAGCTCGATCCCCTCCCAGCGGGTGAAGACCATCGGATAGTGGGCCGGATCGGTGCTGAAGAGCAGAGTCGAACCCTCGGCCAGATGAAGGTTCACATTGGACTTAAGATGGACCGCGCCCGTGAGGAAGCGCCCCGCCGGCACCACTACCCTGCCCCCGCCCGCCGCCGCGCAGGCCGTAATCGCGCTGGCGATCGCGACCGTGTTGAGCGCGATCCCGTCGCCCTTCGCGCCGAAATCGGTGATCGGAAAATCCCGGGCGGGGAATTCGGGAGCACGGACGGTGCGGGCGATGTCGGCGGCGCGGTCCCACGGGTCGGCAGGCCGTGCCAGCGCTCCGGGTATCGCCGCCATCGCCGCACCCGCGCCGGCGTAACGCAGCACATCGCGGCGTGACGGTTCGATCAGCATGGCGCTCTCCCGGGCAGTGACGATCCGGATTGACACCGGTTGACCGAGCCTGTCGCGGACTTCCGTGTGGGTCAAGTCCCTGGCTCCACTCGTCATCCGGTGGTGATCGCGGGGATTGTTCAACGGATCCAGATTGGCGCGAATCGCGGGCCCGGCCGATCCGCGCGTACCGAAATCTGACAGGTGCGGCGCTCGAAACGGTGGAGAGACCCGCCGCAATTTTCCTTTCGTTCAAAGCACTTACCTCACCCCTGCGACTTCCCCGCCACACTCGCGCAATAACATTCACTCGTGAGAGAATTAGTGTTGAATCCGGCCTCGATTTGCGTCACTTTCTCCCATGAGCGCCAGAGAGCGCGTTTATGTCGAGGAATGGGAGGGGTTGGTTATGAAGGCACGTGGTTTGTGGATCGGCGCATCGGCGCTGGCGCTTTGCTGGAGCGGATCTGCGATGGCGCAGACGACCCCGGCCGCGCAGGACGACACCCAGGAGACTGTGACGGACGAGGGCGAGATCGTCGTCACCGCGCAGCGCCGCAGCGAGAATCTGATGACCACCGCGACCTCCGCGTCGGTGCTGTCGGGCAACCAGCTGGAGAATAAGGGCGTCACCAATGTCGACGCGCTCCAGTTCGCGATGCCCAGCGTCGTGGTCAACAACTTCGGCCAGGGTAACGATTTCAACGTCCGCGGCATCGGCAAGGCCGAGCACAACACCCAGACGACCACCGGCGTGATCACCTATCGCGACGGCGTCCCCACCTTCCCCGGCTATGTGCAGGGCGAGCCCTATTACGACATCGCCAACATTCAGGTGCTGCGCGGGCCGCAGGGCACGATCGTCGGCCAGAACGCGACCGGCGGCGCGGTGTTCATCAACACCAACGATCCGATCATCGAAGGCGGCGTCCATGGCTATCTGCAGGGTCAGGTCGGCAATTATCGCGACGTGGGCCTCCAGGGCGCGGTGAACATTCCGGTCAGCAGCACGCTGGCGGTGCGCGCGGCCTTCTTCACCGAAGGGCGCAGCAGCTTCTATAATGTCCGCGGGCCGGGCAACACCGCCTATATCGGCAACAAAGGCGCGATGAAGCTGGCCGCGGGTCGTTTCAGCATCCTGTGGCGTCCGACCGACCGGCTGACGATCGAATCGAAGACCGATGTCGGCATCCTCGATTTCGGCGCCTATCCCGCTTCGCCCGCGCTCAATTACTACAAGGTCATCCCGGGCCAGACCGCGGCGAACCCGAACTATCGCGATCTGTTCGACATCCAGCTGAACGCACCGCAGGCCGCGCACGACAAATTCGTCCGCACCATCGCGCGCGTCGAATATGAGCTCGCCGGCGGGGTGAAGCTGCGCTCGATCACCAGCTTCCAGCGCGCCAACACCTTCTACCGCGCCGATCTCGACGGCACCTCGGCGAGTGTCAGCACCTTCTTCGACGATGTCGACGAACAGCAGGTCAGCCAGGAAGTCGCGCTGATCTCACCCGACAATGGCCGCTTCACCTGGCTGATCGGCGGTTCGGCGCTTTGGAACGACTATGCGTTCAAGAAGCCGTACCAGTTCGTCATCGACGTCGCTCCCGGTTACAACCTGCCGCTCTATCAGTACAAGCTGCAGGGCTATAACTGGACGCATAGCTACGCTGCGTTCGGTCAGGTGGGCTTCGAGATCACGCCGGCCCTGAAGATCGAGGCTGGCGGCCGCTACACGTCGAGCAAGTCGGTCAACGACGTCGATGTCATCCAGTACAGCCTGCCGATCATCGCCGACCAGGAAATCACCTCGGACAATTTCTCATACAAGGTCTCGCTCGGCTGGAAGCTGAGCCCGAGCCAGTTCCTCTATGGCTTCGTCGCGACGGGCTTCCGTCCGGGCGGCCTCAACGTGCCGGTTGGCGCTACCCTGCCCGATCCGTTCAAGCCCGAGGAAGTGACCTCGTACGAAGCGGGCTGGAAAGCCAATTGGGCTGACGGCCATGTCCGCACGACGATCAACGGCTTCTACAACAGCTACAAGAACTTCCAGGTCATCATCGGCTATCCGGACTATCCGACCTTCGGCATCGAGCTGAACGTCGAGGATCCCACGAAGATCTACGGGTTCGAGGCCGAGGTCGAAATCAATGTCGGCGGCTTCTCGGTCGATGCGGGCATCAACGTGCTGCACAGCGAACTGGGCGACTTCTACGCGGTCGATCCGCGCAACCCGCCCACGGGCTTGCCTGGCGATCTGGTCGTGCCTTGCGCGCCGGCAACGGGTCCGGTGAGCGCGAAGTGCCTTTACCTGGGCGGCCGTGAGCAGACCTATGCGCCGAACCTGACGTTCAACATCGGCGCACAGTACGTCATCGAGATCAGCGACACGGACAAGCTGATCCCGCGCGCCAATTTCGGCCATGTCGCCGCCCAGTGGGCGACGCTGTTCGAAGCGCCTCAGCGTGGCGACCGGATCAACGAGCGCAACATCCTGAACGCCCAGGTGGCGTGGCAGCACGGGACCTGGACCGTCACTGCCTATGGCACCAACCTGACCGACCAGCATTATCCGGGCGCGCTCAACAGCGGGCTCTATTTTGCCGGCCCGCCGCGCCAGTATGGCGTGAAGGTGCTCAAGGTCTTCTAAGCCCACCGATGCCGGCCGCCGCGCGATCCCCGCGTGGCGGCCGGCTTTTTTTGTACCTCCTGTGTTGAAGGCGTCATGCAGCCCTACGCCCTGACCATAGACAAATTCCTGGATCACGCCGCGAAGTGGTTTGGCGAGGCCCAGGTCGTCGGGGGCGACGCGGGCGAGGCCGTCAGCCGGATCGGCTATGCCGCGCTGCGCGACCGCAGCAACCGCATCTCCGGCGCGCTGACCGCGCTCGGGCTTGAACAGGGCGACCGGGTGGGTACGCTGGCCTGGAACACCCAGCATCATTTCGAGCTCTATTACGCCGCGATGGGCGTCGGCATGGTGTGCCACACGCTCAACCCGCGCCTGACCGCCGCGCATCTCGCCGCGATGATCGAGGAGGCGCAGAACCGCGTGCTCGCGGTCGCGGCGGACCTGCTGCCGCTGGCGCGCGAAGTCCTGCCGCTCTGCCCGTCGATCGAGCATGTCATCGTACTCGACGCCCCCGTCCCCGGCATGGAGAGCCTGAGCGAAGCCCGCGTCTGGACGCTCGAAGCGCTGCTCGAGGCGCATGGAGCCCCGTGCGAATGGGGCGCGTTCGACGAGAACGCTCCCGCCGGGCTCTGCTACACCTCGGGCACCACGGGGAACCCCAAGGGCGTGATCTACACGCACCGCTCCAACTATCTCCACACCCTGCGCGCGCTGCAAGCCGATGTCGTCGCGCTGACCGCGGCGGAGACGCTGTTGCTCGCGGTGCCGATGTTCCACGCCAATGGCTGGGGCCTGCCCTTCGCCGCGCCCGCGGTCGGCGCCAAGCTGGTGCTGCCGGGCCGCGTGATCGACGGACCCAGCCTCGCCCGGCTGATCCGCGACGAGCAAGTGACGATCGCCGTCGGGGTGCAGACCGTATGGCTGGGCCTGGCCGATTATCTGGAGAAGACCGGCGAGACCCTGCCCTCGCTCAAGCGCGTGATGATCGGCGGATCGAGCTGTCCCGAGGCGCTGATCCGCAGACTCGAGGAGCGGCTGGGCGCGGAGATCCAGACGAGCTGGGGCATGACCGAACTCTCGCCGATCGGCACCGTCGCGCTGAGCGGCACCGCGATCGAGGACCGCGCATCGGGCCGCCCGCCAATGGGGCTCGACCTCAAGCTGACCGATGCCGAAGGCGTCACCCTGCCCCGGCAGCGTGGCGTGCTGGGCCATCTCAAGGTCAAGGGGCACAGCGTGCTCGACGGCTATTACGGCTCGGGCGAGGACGCGCTCGACAGCGAAGGCTATTTCGACACGGGCGACCTCGCGACGATCGACGCGAACGGCAATCTAACCATCGGCGGTCGCTCCAAGGACCTGATCAAGTCGGGCGGCGAATGGATCAACCCGACCGAGATCGAAGCGATCGTCGGCACGCACCCGATGGTGCGCCACGTCGCGGTAATCGGCCGCGCCGACGACAAATGGGGCGAACGCCCGGTGCTGATCGTCGAGAGCGCGGGCGGCGATCTGGGCGAGCTGATCCGGATGCTGCGCGGCAAGGTCGCCGACTGGTGGATCCCCGCCGAGATCGTCGAGATTGCCGCGATGCCGCTCGCCGCCTCGGGCAAGATCGACAAGCAGCGACTGCGCGCGGACTATGCCGCGGGGAACATCGGCGCGGGGCTGGTCAAGGGCTGAAGGCGAGCGGCTTGCGAGCCAAAGTTCACACCGGGTTCCAACAAGCATGGGATACGCAACCCATCCCGCGCCAAAACCCGATCCGTCATCCCAGCGAACGCTGGGATCCAGAGTCACAAGCGATACCGTTTCCGGGCTCTGGATCCCAGCGTTCGCTGGGATGACCGTGGATAGAGTCTGGGCACCCCGCTCAGCACCCCGCGGCCTTGGGCGGCAGCGGCGGGGACATCAGGCCGACATTCCAGTGCCACGGCACCTTGCCGGTCGCCTTGCGGCGGCACATCACTTCCTCGTTGAGCTGGAACATGCCGGGCATGAAATCCTTCACCGGCACCGGCGCGGCGGCGAAGTGCATGACGTTGCGCTCGGCACCGAACGCGGGCCAGTCGGGCGCGTTCGCGGCCCGGGGCACGCCCGTCATCGCGAAGCTGGTCCAATAGCCGATCATCGCGTCGGACAGCCCCTGCTCCTCCGCCGTCTCGGGAATCTTCGGCCATTGCGCGCCGACGCCGTCGAAGGTGCCGAACATATAGGGGATCTCGCTGGCGTGGAAGGCGTGGAGCCCCGCGCCATCCATCGCCGGATAGCCATGATCCCACATATACATGAAGGCGGGCTGGCCGATCGCGGCCTGTTTCCGCGCGAGGCGCTCGGCGGTCCAGCCATAAAGCGAGTCGCGCGTGGTGAGCAGGATGCTCTCCTTGTAATCCGCCGCCGGATAGAGCTTCAGGAAGGCGTCGGCGAGGTCGCCGTAATTCTTGCGGATCGTCGCTTCATATTCCTCCGCGCTGGCCGAGGGCTTGGGCGCGAGCATCATCAGCGAGCGGATCTCGCCCTGGTTGAAGCCCGCGAGCACCGGCACCGGCGCCTGCTTGCCCTCATCGAACGCAGTGACCATCTGGCGCGGCAGGACATAGCCGTCGACCATGCCCCAGGGCTGGAAACCCATCCCCGCCGCCTTGTCGGTGATCGTCTGCGCATCGATGTTGCGCAGGTCCGCGAGGTTCTTGGCCTGAAGCCCTGCCTGGACCATCTCGCCCGCGGCCTCGCCCGACGGGAAACCGAACACGCTGTTCTTCACCTCGGGCATCGCGATCATGTATGCACTCTGCGCGATGGCCTTTTGAAACAGCCCGCGCGCGGCCGGGGACGCCATCAGATAGAGGACGCTGAGCCCCCCCGCGCTCTCGCCCGCGATGGTGACGTTGCCGGGATCGCCGCCGAACGCGCCGATATTCTGATGGACCCAGCGCAGCGCCGTGACCTGATCGAGCAGGCCGTAATTGCCCGAGATCTTCTGTGCCGATTCGAGACTGAGCGCCGGGTGCGCGAACCAGCCCAGCACGCCGAGGCGATAATTGATCGAGACCACGATGACGCCGCGTTCGGCGAGCTTCTGGCCGTCATAGGTCGGCTCGCTGCTCGATCCGCCGACCAGCGCGCCGCCGTGAATCCAGAAGAAGACCGGGGCGTTCCTGGCGTCCGCCGGCGCCCAGACGTTGAGCGTCAGGCAATCCTCGTTGGTCACCAGCGGCTTGGGCGGGGTGTAGACACTGGTGCCCCGGCTGGTCGGCTGGATGCAGGCCGCGCCGAACTGAGTCGCCTGGCGCGTGCCGTTCCACTTCGGCGCGGGCACCGGCGGCTGCCAGCGGCGATTGCCCACCGGCGGGACCGCATAGGGGATGCCCTTGTATGCGTTGATCGCGCCGGTGGTGGTGCCCTTGAGCTTGCCGGCGGGCGCATCGACCGTCTGGGCGAGCGCGGGGCTCGCGACGGTGAGGCAAGCCAGAGCGAGGAGTGCGCGGAACGACGTCATGCGGCAACCTTTCTTTCCGCCCGGAGGATGCGGGCGAGCGCCAGGAACAGGATAATCGCGATCAGGTAGAAGGGCGTGATCGCATAGAGCGCGAGCTGGAGCGTGTGCTCGTAGCCCTGCGCCTTGAGCGTATCGCTGAGCCAGCCGACAAAGGTCGGCCCCAGCCCCAGCCCGATGAAGTTCATCACCAACAGCAGCAGCGCGCCGGAGAGCACGCGCTGGTTGGGCTTCACTTCGTCCTGCACCAGCGCGACCGAGGCCGAGAGGTAGAAATAGTTGAAGAAGTTGGTGACCGTCAGCAGCACCAGCGCCAGCTGCCAGCTGGGCGCCCAAACGAAGCCGACATAGAAGGGCATCGCGATCGCGAGCGAGATCGCCGGCGCCATCGCATAGGCAGTGCGCGAACGTCGCGTGAAGTGATCGATCACCCGGCCGCATGCGAGCATTCCGCCGCCCATGCCGATCAGCACGACGAGCGCATACCAGAGTGCGACATCGCCCAGCACCATGCCCTTTTCGCGCATCAGGAACAGCACCGCGAAATTGCCCAGCCCATAGGTCACGAACTGCGTCGCGCCGCTGCCCAGCGAAGCGAGCATCAGCACCGGATGGGTGACGAACATGCCGAGCGTGCCCCAGAAGGGCGCCCTGGCCGGCGCGGTCGCGATCGCGGCCTCGGCGATCGCGGCGTCGATGCTGGTGTCGGTCGCGCCGCGCTTCGGCTCGCTGATCATCAGCTTGATCAGGATCGCGGTGACGATGCCGATCCCGCCGATCACGACGAATGCGTCGCGCCAGTGGAACAGTGCGGCGATCGTCGCGCCGAACGCAATGCCCAAAGCCGCGCCGATCGGCGGCCCCAGATTGAAGATGCCGAACGCCATGCCGCGCCGCCCGGGCGGGAAGGTATCGGTGATCAGCGCATAGGATGGCGGCACCCCCCCGGCCTCGCCAAAGCCCACCGTCATGCGCGCGGCGACGAGCTGCGGATAGGTCGCCGCCAGCCCGCACGCGATCGTCGCGCCGCTCCAGATTGCGCAGGCGAGCGAGAGGATGCTCACGCGGTTGGTGCGGTCCGCCAGCCAGCCGACCGGGATCGCGATGAAGCAGTAGAAGAACGCGAAATACAGCCCGCCGATCAGGCCGAGCTGACCGTCGGTGATGTGCAGCGTGTCCTGAATCGGCTTGGCGAGAATGCTCAACAGCTGACGATCGAGGAAGTTGAGGACATAGACGAAAGTCAGGACGATCAGCATCGTCCATTGGCGCCCGGTGGTGGCCGGAGCGGTGTCCACGGAATCGGGAATAGCGGCGGCGGCGGTCACTGCGCGCACCCGGGCGCAGCCATGGCGCGGCCGATGTCTTGAATACCCACGGACCCTGTTCTCCCGGACTTTTCTGTCGTTGCCGGCATCATGCCCGACCGGCGCGGCGAGTCAATGGACACTATCGCGCGTGTGAATATCTTTTATGCTGGGACCGAAGCGCTTGACGCTTGAGGGCGAGGCTGGAAGGAACAGGGGCAGTGACACAGGCAACCAAACCCAAACCACCCACGCGCAAGGCCGAGCAACGCGCCGAGACGATGGAACAGATCCTCGATGCGGCGGAGGAGCTGTTTTCGAAGCACGGGCTGTACGGCGTCACGCTGAAGGATGTCGCCAAGCGCGTCGGCGTCCACCACACGCTGCTCAATTACTATTTCGCCGACAAGAAGGCGCTGTTCGACTCGGTCTTCGCGCGCCGCGCGGGAGTGACGAGCGGGCGGCGGATGAAGGCGCTCGACGATTACGAAACCTCGGTCGACGGCAAGGTGACCGTCGAAGGGTCGCTCCACGCCTTTCTGGATACCGATCTCGATACCTATATCACCGGCGGCGAGGGCTGGAAGAACTACGCCCGGCTGAGCGCGCAAGTGGCGAATACGCCGCAATGGGGCGCCGAACTGATGGACGCGCATTTTGATCCGGTAGTGCTGCGGCTGATCGGCCTGCTCAAAAAGGCGCTACCCGATGCTTCGGAGGAAGACATCTTCTGGGGCTATCATTTCGCCACCGGCGCGCTGGTGCTCTCGCTCGCCCGCACCGGCCGGATCGACAAGCTTTCGGGCGGAATCTGCAAGTCCGAGGATTTCGGCGCGATCAAGCAGCGCATGGCGCGCTTCCTCGCTTCGGGCTTCTTGACGATCTGTGCCGAAAAGGGCTGATCCTGCGCAAAACCTCAGGTTTTCGCTATCTTGATAGTGAATGAAACCGGAGCTACGACCCCCCCGTAACTTTACGGAGAGTATCATGTCGTTGTCGGGTCGGGTTGCGATTGTCACAGGCGCGGGCGGTGGTTTGGGACGCGAACATGCGTTGTTCCTGGCGCGCCAGGGCGCACGGGTCGTCGTCAACGACCTCGCTCGGGAAGCCGCCGACCGCGTCGCGGCGGAGATCGCCGCCGAGGGCGGCCAGGCGCTCGCGATCACGGCATCGGTGACCGATCCGGCGGGTGTCTCCGCGATGGTCGCCCGCACGATGGGGCATTGGGGCCGCATCGACATCCTGATCAACAATGCCGGGATCCTGCGCGACAAGAGTTTCACCAAGATGACCATCGAGGAGTTCAGCCTGGTGGTCGACGTCCACCTGATGGGCGCCGCGATCTGCTCCAAGGCGGTGTGGGAGATCATGCGCGAGCAGAAGCATGGCCGCATCGTCATGACGACCTCGTCCTCGGGCCTGTACGGCAATTTCGGCCAGGCCAATTACGGCGCGGCGAAGATGGCGCTGGTCGGGCTGATGCAGACGCTGGCGATCGAGGGCGAGAAATACGGCATCCGCGTCAATTGCCTCGCCCCCACCGCGGCGACCGGGATGACCGAAGGCGTGCTGTCCGAGGCGGCGCTTGAGGCGCTCGATCCGGCGCTGGTGAGCCCCGGGCTGCTCGCGCTGGTCAGCGACGGTGCCCCTACCCGCGCGATCCTGTGCGCCGGCGCGGGCCATTTCGCCCGGGCGAGCGTGACGCTGTCGCAGGGCCGCTATATCGGCGGCGGCGCGGACGCCGGGATCAAGGTCATCGAACAATGGGCCGAGATTTCGGACCCTGCGGACGAGATCGTCCCGGCTTACGGCTTCACTCAGGCCGAGCGCGAACTGGCGAGCGCGGGATTCAGCGAGACGGTGGTCGCGGCGCATTGATGGCGGTGAGGGCTGGTATTTCGGGCCGGCCCGGCCGCTGGAACGTTCAACAGGCCAGGCTCACCCCTCGCGGAAGGCGTGGCGCATCTGATCGAGCAGCGGCTTGATGATGAAGCTCAGGATCGAGCGGTCGCCGGTCTCGACGAATACTTCGGCGGGCATGCCCGGCTTGAGCCCGATGCGCTTGATGACTTCGGCGTGCTTGGGATCGATCCGCACCTTGATCCGGTAAAAGCTGGCGCCGGTATGCTGGTCCTGGCTGAGATCGGCCGAGATGAAGATCAGCGAACCCGACACGTCGGGCGTGGTCTGGCGGTCGAGCCCCGAAAAGGTGATGCGCGCATATTGGCCCAGCTTGAGCTGGTCGATGTCCTGCGGGCGCACCCGCGCGCTGATGATCAGCGCATCGCGGTCCGGCACGATCTGGAGGATCGGCTGGTTGGGCGGGACCGCGCTGCCGATCGTGGTGTAGGCAAGCTTGTCGATCGTGCCCGATTGCGGCGCGCGGATCACGCTTCGGTCATGCGTGTCGGTCGCCGAGGTGGCGCGGACCTGCTGCTCGTTGATCTGCGAGATCACGGTGGCGAGCTGAGTCCCCGCCTCGCTGCGGTTGGTCTTGTCGATGTTGAGCATCTGCTCGCGCGTTTCGGAAATGCGCGCGCGCGCCTGCGAGATATTCGCGGTCAGCTCGGCGCGCGAGCCCTTGAGCTGGACGGCGGTGCGCTCGAGCTCGTTGATCCGCGCGAGCGTGACGAGCTGTTTCTTGTAGAGCTCGCGCAGGCCGGCCAGTTCGGGCTCGATCAGCTTGGACTGCTGGTCGATCGCAGTGATCTGCGCCTGGAGACCGCGAATCTGGTCCTCATATTGATGGATGCGCTCGGTCAGCAGCGACAGCGCGCCGAGCCGGTCCTGGCGGCGCAGCGCGAACAGGCGGCGTTCGCGCGCGATGATTTCCTGGACCGTCGGATCCTTGCTGGCGAGAAGGTCGGCCGGAAAGCGGATCTGCGACGCGCCGTCCCGCTCGGCCTCGAGCCGCGCGCGCGTGCCCAGCAGTCCTTCGAGGCCCTGCGCCGCCGAAACCGATCCGACCGCCGATACGGTGGTGTCGAAACGCAGCAATTCCTGCCCCTCGGCCACATGATCGCCGTCGCGGACATCGACCGAGAGCAGCACGCCGCCCACCGGATGCGCGATCGTCTTGATGCTGCTCTCGACCGCGACTTCGCCCGAGGCAGTCACCGCGCCCGCGACCTGGAACACCGTGGCGAGGACCAGCAGGCAGAGCAGCAACCCGCCCACCAGCATCATCGCGAGCCGCGTGCGCTTCTTCAGCCGGTCGTCGCTCTCGGCGACATTCTCCGCGCCGTAAGCCGGCTCGAGTTCGACTTCGTCTTCCATCGTGTCCCCGTTACGCAACGACGGTCAGCCCGCCCGGCGCCGGCGGCTTGGCGGCGGCATTCATCTTGGCGAGCACTTCGTCGCGCGGGCCGAATGCGCGCGCCTGGCCGCCCTGCATCACCAGCAGCAAATCGACCGAGCTGAGGATCGACGGACGATGCGCGATGACCAGCACCACGCCGCCGCGGCCCTTCACGCGCATCACCGAGTCGGCGAGCGCGGCCTCGCCTTCGGGATCGAGGTTCGAATTAGGCTCATCGAGCACGACGAGGAACGGATCGCGATAGAGCGCGCGCGCCAGGGCGATCCGCTGGCGCTGGCCCGCCGACAGGTTGAGCCCGTCCTCGCCGACCTGGGTTTCGTACCCGTCGGCGAGCTGGAGGATCATCTGATGCACCCCCGCCGCCGCCGCCGCCGCGAGGATCAGGTCGGACGGCGCATCGGGCTCGAAGCGCGCGATGTTCTCCGCGACGGTGCCGCCGAACAGCTCCACCGATTGCGGCAGATAGCCGATATGCTGGCCCAGATCGTCGGGATCCCATTGATCGAGCGTCGCCCCGTCGAGGCGCACCGTACCGCGCGCGGGCTTCCACACGCCAATCACGCCGCGCACCAGCGAGGACTTGCCTGAGGCGCTGGGCCCGATGATGCCGAGCGCCTGGCCGGCTTCGACCTGGAGCGAGACATCGCTGACCACGGGCTTGTTGGTGCCCGGAGGTGCCAGCGCGAGATGCTCGACGGTCAATGCGCGCGCGGGCACGGGCAGCTGGGTGCGCAGCTCGGGCGCTTCGGGCGCCTGGCGGTACAGCGCGTCGAGCCGTCCCCAGCTCTGCCGCGCGGTGACGAAGCCCTTCCAGTTGGCGATCGCCTGTTCGACCGGCGCCAGCGCGCGGCCCGACAGGATCGAGCTGGCGAAGATCACGCCCGCCGTCGCCTCGCCATTGATCACCAGGATCGCGCCGACGGTCAGCACGAGCGACTGGAGGAACATGCGGAAGACCTTCGAAAGGCCGCTCAGCATCTTGCTGTTGTCGGCCAGCCGCGCCTGTTCGCCGAGATAATGGACGTGCGCCTTGTCCCAGCTCGCGGCGATCCGCGCGCGCATCCCCAGGCTGGCGATCAGCTCGGCATGGCGCCAGTTGCGGTCGCCCATGTTGCGGCGCTGGTTGGCGGCATCGGTGACGCTCGCGACATATTTGCGCGTGACCCGGTCGGTCGCCCAGGTCAGCCCCGCCAGCACGATCGCGCCGAACAGAGTCACCACGCCCAGCCAGATATGGACGAGCGAAAGGATGAGCAGGAAGAAGAAGATCCAGGGCAGGTCCATCAGCGCCGCCGGGCCCGGGCTGGCGATGAAGCCGCGCAGCTGATCGAGGTCGCGGATGGGGCTCAGCCGGTCGCGCGCGGTGGGCCGCTCGAGCGACAGCTGCATTTCCAGCGCCTGGGTGCGCCCGGTCAGCCGGCGGTCGAGCGAATTGGCGATGTCCGCCAGCAGCTGCGACCGCATCACATCGAACGCGCCCTGGAAGATATAGGCGACCGTGATCATGAAGAAGAGCGAGAACAGAGTCGGCAGGCTCGCCGAGGGCAGAATGCGGTCATAGACCATCATCAGATAGAGCGAGCCGCCCAGCGTGAGCACATTGAGCATCGCGCTGAGAACGCTGACGCCGATCAACCCCGAGCGCATGCTGCCAAGCGCCGAACTGAGTTCCGATTCCTGAAAGTGATTGCGCGCCATTTGGCTGTGAACTTCCCCCGATCCGGGGACATAGCCGGAAATGCCGGGGGAATCCAACAAGCTGTTTACGCTTCGCGGCCAATTCGAGACGGGCGGCGATCGCGTCCGCGCAACGACCCGCGGCGCGCCGCGATTCAGTCGGTTAGACTGATCCCCAGCGTATCCGCCACGCGCAGCCTGCGCTCGACCATATGCGCGGTCAGCCGCATCACCAGCGCCTGTGCGTGCTGCCAGCCGCTGGTATCGACCGGCGCCTGCCAGCCGCGTTCGAGCAACTCGCTCCCCCAGCTCCGGGCGAGCGCGAGCGTGCGCCGGTCGGGCCGCGAGCGCGCGTCGATGACGGTCGAGGGAAAGGGCAGCACGCCGCGCGGGGAGGCGAATTTCTGCGGATCGCGGCTCCGCTGCGGCGCGAACAACAGCGCGCCCGCGACTCGCGATACATAGGAAGCCGGCGAAAGCTGCGCCCACCACGCGGCCGCGAGACAGCTCTCGCCGCTCGCGACGAGCAGCACCGGCTTCTCCGCGCTCCGCACGGCTTCGTCGAGCCGCGCGGCCCACAGGTTGCGCTGCGCAAACGTGTCCGCCGCGAAATCGATATGCGTGCCGCCGAACCGCCATTTGCGGAGCGGGGACCGGGCGCGCGAGTCGCCGGTCGTCACGATCGAGAAGAGATCACCGGCCGGAAGGGCAAGAGCAGCCATCGCGCGTCTCCATCCTAGAGTCGCGCGAGGCTATTCCTACTGCATCGCTATGCAATCGCCTTGCGTCCAATAGCGGCGCGGGTGCGACCAGCGCCTCAGGCTTGCCGAACGCGCGATCCCCATAGCGCATAGTAAAGCACATAGAGGCTGCACAAGGCCGTCACGATGAAGCCCCAGTGCAGTCCATAGGCGTCGGCGATCTTGCCCTGCATCGAAGCGAGCGCGCCGCCCGCGATCGCCATGATCAGCAGCCCCGATCCCTCCTCGGTGAGCGGGCCCAGTCCCCGGATCGCCAGCGCGAAGATCGCCGGGAACATGATCGAAATCCCCAGCCCGACCGTGATCAACCCGTACATCGCCGCCGGTCCGGCCGCGAACACCGCGACCAGCGAGCCGCCGATCGCGATCAGTGCGAACAGGGCCAGTACCTTCTCCGGCGCGATGGTGCGCATCAGCCCGGCGCCCAGGAAGCGCCCGACCATCATCCCGCCCCAGAAGAAGGTGAGATAGGTCGCCGCCTGATCCTGCGGGATGTTCGCGACGCTCGGCTGCGAGACGAAGTTGATGAAATAGCTGCCGACACCGATCTCCGCGAGGACGCAGAGGGCAATGCCGATACAGCCGAGGATCAGGTTGGGGTGATTGAACAGCGACAACCCCTTGCGTGCCTCCGCCGAAGCGCGCGCGGTCGCGGCGCCGAGCGCGGGCAGCTTGGCGCGGGCGATCGCCACCGCCAGCAACGCGAGCACGATCGCGACGATCAGGTAAGGCAGTTCGGTCGCCTGCGCATCGGCCATGCGCTGGGCGTGCGTGAGCTGCGTCCCCGGCGCGGCGGTGCCGCCGATGGTGCGCGCGAGGATCAACTGCTGGCCGAAGATGATCGCGAGCACGTCACCCGTGGTGTTGAACGCCTGCACCAGAGTCAGCCGCGATTCGGCGCTTTCTGGCGGGCCGATCACCGCGACATAGGGGTTGGCGGCGACCTGGAGCAAAGCGATCCCGCATGAGACCGTGAAGAGCGACGCCACGGTGATGCCGTAGGAGGCGAGGTTCGCGGCGAGGATCATGCCGAGCGACCCGGCCGTCATCACCGCCAGCCCCGTGGTCAGCGCTCGCTGGTACCCGATCCGCTCGATCAGCTTGGCGGCGGGGATCGAGGCAAGGAGATAGCCGATGAACCACACCGATTCGATCAGGCCCGTCTGGAAATAGCTGAGCTCGAATACGCTGCGCAAATGCGGCAGCAGGGTGCCGTTGATGACGCTGATGAAGCCCCACATGAAGAAGAGCGTGGCAAGCAGGACCAGCGCCCCGCCATATCCGCCCCGCGCGTGCCGCGCGCCGATTTCGTCCGTCAACTGCCCCTCCCCGGCCATTATATGGTACGAGTATATTTGGGCGCGGGGTGGCGTCAACCCGCCGTCAGGAAGCGCGTGCGACCCGCCGGCGGCGCGCGGGCGAACCGATGCCTTCGATGCCCATATCGTGCAGCGCGAGTTCGAGCAGGTCGTTCATCGCATTGCGCGCGGCGCCCGCGTCGGACCGCTTGATCGCTTCGTAGACGCGCTCGTGATCGGGCACCGGATCGCGCTGGCTCTCGCCGAATGCGCCCTTTCGCCGCTTGAACTCGGTGGTCCAGTGGACCGCCGCGCCGACCGTGGTGGCGAGCGCGCTCATCGTCTCGTTACCGGTCGCGTCGAGGATCGCGCGGTGGAAGCGCTGGTCGGCGGCCTGTCCCTCGGGCGTCCGCAGCGTGTGGCGCGCCATCTCGTCGAGCGCGACGCGCATCGCGTCGAGGTGCCGCTGCTCGCGCCGGTGCGCCGCGAAGCCGACCGCGGCGGGCTCGATCACGCCGCGCAGTTCGAACAGGTCGCGGATGAACTCCCCGCTCGGTTCGCCTTCGAACATCCAGGCGAGGACGTCCGGATCGAGCAGGTTCCACAATTTGCGCGGATTGACTCGGGTGCCAGCCTTGGGCCGGCTGTCGACCAGGCCCTTCGCGGCGACGATGCGGACCGCCTCGCGATAGGCGGTGCGCGAAATGCCGAGTTGCTCGGCCTGCTCGATCTCGCCCAGGAAAGCGTGGCCGGGCGGATAGGCGCCCGACAGGATCGCCGTGCCGATGGTGCGGGCAGTGGTGCCGTGGATGCGCGGCCGAAGCGCTTTTCGCGTGTCCTCGTTCATCCTGAGACTAATCCACCGAACCCAAAGGGTTCGCAAGGCCGAACGGCCGCCCGAGCTTATGCGAGGGACTTCGCGGCTCGCCCGCGCAAAAAATTGGTGCCCCTGGCCGGACTCGAACCAGCATGCCTTGCGGCAACCGATTTTGAGTCGGTCGCGTCTACCATTTCGCCACAGGGGCAGCGAGGCGCGTGGCTAACCGATCGCCCCGCGCGCCGCAACCCGGCTTGGAGCCTTCAGCCCGGGGTCTTGCCCGGGGGCTTCTGGTTCGGGGACGGCGTCGGCGTCGGCGTCGGTGTCGGGCGCGGTGTCGGGCTCGGCGATGGCTTGGGCGCGGCATAGGCCGGTTGCCGCGGCGGTGGCGGCGCGGCTTTCGGCGACGGCGTGGGCGTCGGTGCCGGCTTGCCCGCGGGCTGATCGACCGCGGCCGGGGGTGCGGGCGCGGGCGTCCTTGCGTTCGGACCGGACTGGGGCGCCGGCGTTGGGGCGGGCGCTGGCCGTTGGCGCGGAGGCGGCGGCTGGAAGGTACCTTGCGGCCCGAACGGCAGCGGTACCTGGCCCCGTGGCGCGCCATCGTCGTCGGGCAGCGCGCCCGGCTCATTCCCGTAGCTGGCCCGGCCGGGACGCCCCGGCAATCGCGAACGCTGGGGCGGGCCCTCGTCCGGGTCGGGCAAGGCCGCATAGGTGCGGTTCGGATCGGCCGGCCCTTCGAGCCCCAGCCGCTCGGCGACCGAAGGCTGGATCAGCGCCTGAAGCTGGCGCAGCCCGCTATCGGAAATCGTGAAGGGCCCGATCGGCCTGGCGCCCTCATAGGGAATATAGACCGCCTGCATCGGCCGATCGACCGTCACGGTGCGCCCGCCCGAGGTCACGTCGATGACGCCGGGCAGCACATTGGCGGTGGTGCCGCGCCCGGGGCCGCGCAGGACGATGAGCGAGGCGGTGTCGCGGTCGCCGCGCACTCCGCGCCCGACGCCGCGCTCCTGATTGGCGATCAGCACCGCATCCTCGCCCACCACGCCTTCGACGATGGTGCCGCGCACCCCGATCGCCGCCGTCGGCGTGTTGATCGTGGTGCTGCCGGTGGTCCGCCGCCCCGACAGGAAGCGGAACGAGCCCCGCCCCACGGTCGCGCCCATCGTGCGGCTGTTGCGCGCCGGATCATAGACATAGCGGTCGATCGTCACCCGGGCATTGGCGCCCACGGTGAACACCGAGCGGTCGAGCAGCAGGATCTGCAGCTGCTTCTTCGCCCCGGTCTGGACGGTCTCGGCGATGGCGATGCGCTGCTTGAGCGCGACGGGCCGCGCGACCGCGACATTGGGCTTGCGCACCCGGACGTCGTTCTTGACCGCCGAGGCGACCCCGACGACCTGCGCCTCGGCGGGCACGGCGATGACGATCGCGGCGGCGGCGGCGAGATAGAGATGCTTCATCGCTCAATTCCCTCCCGGCCGCAGCACCGGCCCGCACGCGCCGCGGACATCGAGCCAGACCACGTCCGACCCGCCGATCCTGCGGTCGCGCAGTTCGGCAAGCTCGACTCGCGCGCCCGCCGCATCGTCGAGCCGACACAGCAGGGCGACATGGAGCAGCAGCGCATCGTCCGATTCGGGATGATCGACCAGCAGCCGCTCGAGCGTCGCCACCGCGCCGATCAGATCGTCCTCGGCGATCTGCCGGCGGGCGAGCGCGACGCCCGGACCGACGGTGCGGCTCTGATCGACCAGCCGGTCGATGTCCGCCAGCGGATCGCGCTGGGCGGATGCGGGCGCGGCGAACGCCAGCGCGGCAAAACCCAATCCCACAAGAAGCACGCGATTCCGGATGGCCATGCCCTCACCCTCGCTGGTTCGCCGCTTCGTGATCGAGTCGGCGTTACGCTTGCGTACCACTGCGCGGGCGAACGGCCTAGTTGCGCGGCGCTTGCCGCCGGTAGCTGAGCGCCTCCGCCACATGAATGCGCCCGACCCCTTCGGCTCCCGCGAGATCGGCGATGGTGCGGGCGACGCGGAGCACGCGCGTATAGCCGCGCGCCGAGAGCCGCATCGCTTCCGCCGCCTGGGCGAGGAGCTTGCGGCCGGGTTCGTCGGGGGAGGAGAAACGTTCGAGCAGTTCGCCTTCGGCTTCGGCATTGGTGCGGGCGGGGTTGCCGCGATAGCGTTCGGCCTGCACCGCGCGCACCGCCGCGACACGAGCGCCGACTTCGGCGGAGCCCTCGGCGGGCGGCGGCAGGACGAGATCGGCAGCAGTGACCGGCTGGACTTCGACGTGCAAGTCGATGCGGTCGAGCAAAGGTCCCGAGACCTTGGCCTGATAATCGGCGGCGCAGCGCGGTGCCCTTGCACAGGCCAGTGCGGGGTCGCCCAGATGGCCGCAGCGGCACGGGTTCATCGCCGCGACGAGCTGGACGCGCGCGGGAAAGGTGACATGCGCATTCGCCCGGGCGACGCTGACCACGCCCGCCTCCAGCGGCTGGCGCAGCGAATCGAGCACCGCGCGCTGGAATTCGGGAAGTTCGTCGAGGAACAGCACGCCGAGATGCGCGAGGCTGACTTCGCCCGGCTTCACCTTGAGACCGCCGCCGACCAATGCCGCCATCGACGCGCTGTGGTGGGGCGAGCGGAAGGGCCGCGTCCGGGTCAGCCGCCCGCCCTGGAGCGTCCCCGCCACCGAAGCCACCATCGACACTTCGAGCGCCTCGGCGGCGTCGAGCGGGGGGAGAATGCCGGGCAGGCACGACGCGAGCAACGATTTCCCCGCGCCCGGCGGCCCGCACATCAACAGGTTATGCCCGCCCGCCGCCGCGATCTCGAGCGCGCGCCTCGCGGTCTCCTGCCCCTTTACCTGGCGCAGATCGGGGCCGTGACCGGGCGCATCGGCCACGCCCGGCGGCGGGGCGGCGAGCAACTGGTTGCCCTTGAAGTGATTGAGCAGCCCGATCAGGTCGGGCGCGGCGACGACTTCGACCGAGCCCGCCCATGCCGCCTCGGGCCCCTGCGCGACGGGACAGACCAGCCCCTTGCCCATTTCCGACGCATGGATCGCCGCGAGCAGCACCCCCGGCGATGGCGCGATTCGCCCGTCGAGGCTCAGTTCGCCGACGCAGACATAGCCGGCCAGCGTCTCGGCATCCGCCACCCCCATCGCGCCGAGCAGGGCCAGCGCGATCGGCAGGTCGAAATGCGATCCTTCCTTGGGCAGGTCGGCGGGCGAGAGGTTGAGGATGATCCGCTTCGGCGGTAGCGCGAGCCCGATCGCGGCGATCGCGGCGCGGACGCGCTCGCGGCTCTCCGCCACCGCCTTGTCGGGCAAGCCGACCACGACGAAGCTGGGCAGCCCCGCGACGAGGTTGCACTGCACTTCGACCGCGCGCGCCTCCAGCCCGATATAGGCGACCGTCGATACGCTCGCGATCATGCGCCCTCCCCCTCAGGCGTGCTGCGTATCAGGCCTTTGGCTTTTTGGGCGCGGGTTTGGCCGTCTTCGGCGCCGCCGCCTTGGCCGCTACGGGCGCCTTGGCCCCAGCCGGGGCCGCGGCGGGCACGGCCTTGCCCTTTTTCAGTTCGTCTCTGATCTCGCGCAGCAGCGTGATGTCGGCCGGCTCGGCGGGCGCCGCTTCCTCGGGCTTGGGCGCTATCCGGTTCACCGCGCGCACCAGCAGGAAGATGATGAAAGCGATGATCAGGAAGTTCACCGCCACGGTGACGAAGGCGCCATAGCCGAACAGCGGCACCCCCGCCGCCTTGAGCGCGGCATAGTCAGTCGATCCGGCGAGCTTGGCCGGGATCGGGCCGAGCGCGAAGAAATAGCTCGAGAAATCGAGCCCGCCGAAGATCCAGCCGATCAGCGGCATCAGCAGATCCTCGGTCAGCGACGTGACGATCTGGCCGAACGCCGCGCCGATGATCACCGCGACCGCGAGATCGAGGACATTGCCCCGTGCGATGAAGGCCTTGAATTCGTTGATCATGCCCGGCCACCTTTATTGGATCAAAGCGCGAACCTGCCCGCCGGTGGGGCTGCCGTCAACAAAAGCGGGCCTTCATGCGTTTGCGCCATATGGAGATGCGGACAAGCCAAAGCGTGTTGCGCGAGCAACACACGACGCCCACATCGGCGCGGATGAAGAGGCGCCGTCATCCCCTGCTGCGGATCGCGATGCTTGTCGCGGGCTTCCTGCTGCTCGCGATCACGCCGCTCGTCGGCCCGATTCCCGGTCCCGGCGGCATCTTCACCTTTGCGGGCGGGATGGTGCTGATCCTCCGCAATTCGACCTGGGCGCGAAAGCTGTTCGCGCGGACCAAGAAGAAATGGCCCCGCTTCGCCCATTACAGCGACCTGGCGCTGCGCCGGCAGAGCTGGCGCCGCCGCCGGGACCGCGACATCGCCCTCGCCGAAGCGGAAGCCGCCGGGCTGGGTCCGGGTCCGCGTTGACTTCACCGACTCGCTTCTCTAAGGGCACCCCACACAAGGCCGTCCGCGTGGCGGCCCTTTTACGTTCTAGACACTCGAGGATGAGCGATGAAGCGGACTTTTCAGCCGAGCAACCTGGTGCGTGCGCGCCGGCACGGCTTCCGCAGCCGGATGGCGACCCCTGGCGGCCGCAACGTGATCCGCGCGCGCCGCGCCCGCGGCCGCAACAAGCTGTCGGCGTAACCCAGGCTGAACCCGGCAGGCTGACGCAGCGCCGCGATTATCTCGCGGCGAATGCGGGAAAGCGCGCGCCGATGCCCGGTTTCGTCCTGCTGATCCGTCCGCGCGGCGATGATTCGCCCGAAATGCGCGTCGGCATCACCGTTTCCAAAAAGGTCGGCAACGCCGTCATCCGCAACCGGATGAAGCGGCGCTTCCGTGCGCTTGCCCGCGCGGTGCTCCCCGAATCGGGGGTGGCGGGCGCGGATCATGTGCTGATCGGGCGCCAGGGCGGGATCGAGCGGCCCTATGCCGATCTGGAGGCCGAACTGGCCAGGGCCTGCGCGAAGCTGAACCGATGATCGCCAGGCTGCTGATCCTCCTCACCCGCGCATGGCAGATCGGCCCGTCCGCGATCCTGCCGCCCAGCTGCCGCTACCAGCCCAGCTGTTCGGCCTATGCAATCGAGGCGCTTCGCCGCTATGGCGCGGCCAAGGGCAGCTGGCTCGCCATCAGGCGAATCGGGCGCTGCCATCCATGGGGCGGCCACGGCTACGATCCGGTGCCGTGAGCCAGACTGATTTTCCGGGGAAGTTTCGGTGAAAGAAGACCAGAAGAATATCCTGATATTCGCGGTGATCGCGGCGTTCGCGCTGTTCGGCTGGCCGTATCTCGCGCACTATTTCTTTCCAACCGCGAATCCGCCGGTGACGAAGGTAGTGGACGGCAAGAGCGTCGCCGTGCCCGTGCAGCCCGCCAATGCGCCCGCCGAAACCCCCAAGGCGGCCCGCGACCGCGCGATCGTGCTCACCGAAAGCCCGCGCGTCGCGATCGAGACGCCCAGCCTCAAGGGCTCGATCAACCTGCGCGGCGCGCGGATCGACGATCTCGAACTCACCAAATATGCCGAGACGATCAAGAAGGATTCGCCGCGCATCCGCCTGCTCTCGCCCGAAGGCGCGGCGGGCAGCTATTTCGCCGAATTCAACTGGAGCCGCGCCGATGGCGGGGCGCAGCGCGCGATCCTGCCCCCCGACACGCTGTGGCAGGCGAGCGGCACGAAGCTGACGCCGAGCACCCCCGTGACCCTCACCACGGTCAATGGCGGCCAGCGCTACACGATCGAGCTGTCGGTCGATGACAATTATATGTTCACCGCGAAGCAGAGCGTCGCGAATCTGGGCAATGGCCCGGTCGAGGCGACTCCCTTCTCGCAAGTCACGCGCGCCGAGAAGTCGACCGACCTCGATCAATGGGCGGCCAATGTCGGCCCGATCGCGATCGCCAATGGTTCGGCCAATTATCTCGACTATCCCAAGATCGAGGAAGCGCAGCAGAGCTTCGATACGCGCGGCGGCTGGGCCGGCTTTACTGACCATTACTGGCTGACCGCCGTCATCCCCGCCCAGGCTTCGGATGTGACGATCACGCAGCAGCCGACCGCGACCAAGGGCTTTCGTGCGGTCTACACGCTCAAGCCGCGCCTCGTTCAGCCGGGCACGCGGATGAGCTACACCAGCCACTTCTTCGCCGGCGCGAAGGAAGTGAAGGTGCTCGACGAATATGAGGCCAAGCTGGGCATCAGCAAGTTCGGCTTCGCGATCGATTGGGGCTGGTTCGGCCTGATCGAACAGCCGATCTTCTATTATCTCGACTGGCTGTGGAAGCTGGTGGGCAATTTCGGCGTCGCGATCATCCTGCTGACCTTCACGATCCGCGGCCTGCTGTTCCCGATCGCGCAGAAGCAGTTCGCGTCGATGGCGAACATGCGCGCGATCCAGCCCAAGATGAAGGCGATCCAGGAACGCTACAAGGACGACAAGCAGAAGCAGCAGCAGGAAGTGATGAAGCTGTACAAGGACGAGAAGGTGAACCCGCTCGCGGGCTGCCTGCCGCTCCTGCTCCAGATCCCGATCATGTTCGCGCTGTACAAGGTGCTGCTGCTGACGATCGAAATGCGGCATCAGCCCTTTGCGCTGTGGATCCACGATCTCTCCGCGCCCGATCCGGCGACGATCATCAATTTGTTCGGTTATCTGAACTTCACCCCGCCCAGCTTCCTGGCGATCGGCGTGATTCCGGTGCTGCTGGGCATCTCGATGTTCTTCCAGATCCGCCTCAACCCGGCGCCGATGGACGAGATGCAGAAGCAGATCTTCTCGATCATGCCGTGGATGCTGATGTTCGTGATGGCGCCGTTCGCGGTGGGGCTCCAGCTCTACTGGATCACTTCGAACTGCATCACCATCCTCCAGCAGAGCTGGCTCTATTCGAAGCACCCCGCGCTCAAGGAGCCGGTGAAGAAGTGACCACCCAACCCGCCTTCGACGCGGATCAGATCGAGGCCGCGCGGAAGATTTTCGCCGGCCCGATCGCCTTCCTGAAGTCCGCGCCCGCGCTCGAGCATCTGCCCGGCGCGGACGTTCCCGAAGTCGCGTTCGCGGGCCGCTCGAACGTGGGCAAATCGTCGCTGCTCAATGCGCTGACCGGGCGGAACAGCCTCGCCCGGGTCTCGGTCACTCCGGGGCGGACGCAGGAGCTGAACTTCTTCGACGTGGGCGAACCGCTCAAGTTCCGGCTGGTGGATATGCCGGGCTACGGCTTCGCCAAGGCGCCCAAGGACATGGTGCGCAAGTGGCGCTACCTGGTGAATGATTTCCTGCGCGGGCGCGACGTGCTCAAGCGGGTGCTGGTGCTGATCGACAGCCGCCACGGGATCAAGGACGTCGATCGCGAGATCCTCGACATGCTCGACGCGGCGGCGGTCAGCTACCGCATCGTCCTGACCAAGACCGACAAGATCAAGGCGACCGAACTGGTCGAGGTCACCGCGCGCACCGTCGAGGAAGCCCGCAAACGCCCCGCCGCGCACCCCGACATCCTCGCCACGTCGAGTGAGAAGGGCGGCGGGATTGCCGAACTGCGGGCGGCGGTGATCGAGGCGGTCAACAACTGACCGGTTCAGCAACAGGCACTGCATCGCCCCTGGAGAGGGTGACGACGGGTTGGGGACAGGGCAGTTGCCCCTCTTTCCCCTCGCCGCTATCCCGCACCCCATGAAGCTCATCATCGGCAACAAGGCGTATAGCAGTTGGTCGCTCCGTGGCTGGCTGGCGTGCAAGCAATCGGGGCTGCCCTTCGAGGAAGTCGTGGTTCCGCTTTACGACCAGAATTGGGACCAGCGCCGCGAAGGCGACGAGTTCGCGCCGTCATCGGGCAAAGTACCGATCCTGTGGGACGGCGACGCGGTGGTGTGGGACAGTCTGGCCATCGTCGAATATCTCAACGACAAGACCGGCAATACGAAGTTCTGGCCCGAGGACCCCGCCGCGCGCGCGATGGCGCGATCGATGGCGGCGGAGATGCATTCGAGCTTTGCCGCGCTGCGCCGCAAGCACAGCATGAACATCCGCCAGGTCTATCCCCCCAAGACCCCCGACCCCGACGTCCTCCAGGATCTCGGCCGGATCATGGAATTATGGATGCAGGCCCGCGCCCGCTACGGCGGCGAAGGCGATTTCCTGTTCGGCGATTTCGGCGGGGCGGACATCATGTTCGCGCCGGTGGTGACTCGCCTCGTCACCTATTCGCTCCCCGTCCCCCGCTTCGCCCCGGCCTATATGCAGGCCGTGCTGTCGCATCCCTTCATGCAGGATTGGATCGCCGGGGCGCAGGAAGAGGATTGGGTGATCGAACAGTTCGAGACCGCCCCGGCCTAAAAGCCGCTCCCGTCCTTGCGGCGGAAGCCCTGCCCTTCGAACAGATGCATGTCGATATCGGGATAGTGGCAATCGGTCGCGCTCGGCTTGCCCACCGCGATGAAGATGCAATCAGTGTCGCTGCGGTTGGCCAGCACATGGCCGTTGCCGTCGCCCTTGGGAAAGGCGGCGATGTCGCCCGGGCGCATCGCATGTTCGCCGTCATCGTCGATCAGCACCGCCTCGCCCGCGATCATCACCACGAACTCGTCCTCGCCCTCGTGCCAGTGGCGCTGCGACGACCATGCGCCGGGCTGGAGCGTGACATGGCTGTAGCCGAAATCGGTGATGCCGCTCGCGGGCGCCATGCGGCGGTACCAGCGGCCCTGCACCTTGCCGGCATATTCGGGCGGATAGCCGGTGGCGTTGGTCTGGGGGATCGCGCCGAGATCGAGCTTGGGCATGGCCTAATTCGCCGCCTCGCGCGGGTTCGGGTCGCAGCGGTGCATGTAATCGACTTGCTGCGATCCCCGCATGCCGGCGAGCGGCTTCTTGTCGGGCGGAGCGGCACCGTGCAGCGCCTTTACCCGCTGGGCGACCGCGAGATCGGCGTCCAGCATCTTGAGCAACCCTTCGCGAGCCGATGGCGAGTTATCCGGGTCCTTCTCGATCGCGGCGCGGATACGCGGCAGGGCTTCGAGGAAATTCTCGGCCGCCACGCGGCACGCGCCCGGCGACACCGGTTCGGCATCCTGCACGTTCAGCGCCAGCGCCATCAACAACGTCAGCATGGTCCCGGTCTCCGTAAATCCCGCTTTCATTCTGGCGCAGGCGCGGCGAGAGAGGAAGCGGATTTGGCAAAGGGGCCCGGATGAACGTCGTCGAGCTGACCAAGGCATTGATCGCCGCCGAAAGCGTGACGCCCGCGACGGGCGCGGTGTTCGACGTGCTGGAGGCGGCGCTCATCCCGCTCGGGTTCGCGGTCGAGCGTTTCGTCGCGGGCGAGGCCCCGGACGGGCCGGTCGAAAACCTGCTTGCGGTGCGCGGGTCCGGCGCCGGGCATTTCGCTTTTGCCGGGCATCTCGATGTCGTGCCCCCGGGCAAGGGCTGGGCGAGCGACCCGTTCGGGCCAGAGATTCGCGGCGGGTTGCTCTACGGGCGCGGCGCGGTCGACATGAAGGGATCGATCGCGGCGTTCGTCGAAGCCGCCTCACGAGTCGAGACCGATGGCATCGTCTCCATGGTCATCACCGGCGACGAGGAAGGCCCCGCCACCTTCGGCACCCAGAAACTGATCGAGCGGATGCGCGAACGCGATCTGATCCCCGATCTCTGCCTGGTCGGCGAGCCCAGTTCGGCGCACCGGCTGGGCGACACGATCAAGATCGGGCGGCGGGGCTCCACGGTGATCTGGATCGACGTGCCGGGCAAGCAGGGCCATGTCGCCTACCCCCACTTCGCCGACAATCCGATCCCCAGGCTCGTGCGCGCGCTGGCGGAGATCGATGCGATCGTGCTCGACGGGGGGACCGACTGGTTCCAGCCGTCGAACATCGAGCCGATCGACGTGACGGTGGGCAATTCGGCCAGCAACGTCATCCCCGGCCATGCGGCGGCGCGGCTCTCGATCCGCTTCAACGATCTGCACAAGGGCGCGGACCTGATCGCCCGGATGGAGGAAATCGTCCATCGCCACGCCCCCGCGGCCACCGTGAAAGGGACGGTCTATGGCGAGGCGTTCCTGACCGAGCCGGGCGCGCTCTCGACGCTCGTGCGGGACGCGGCGGAAGCGAGGCTGGGCATCCGCCCGGAGCTCTCCACCACCGGCGGCACGTCCGACGCCCGCTTCCTGTCGCGGATCTGTCCGGTGGTCGAATTCGGGCTCGTCAACGCGACGATGCATAAGCTCGACGAGGCGGTCGCCATTGCCGATCTGGAAGCGTTGACGGCGGTTTATGAGGAAGTGCTGAGGCGAGTTTTCAGCGCCTGATTCCTCCCCGGAACGGGAAGGAATTGAGAGGTTAACCCGCCGCCTGCTCGCGGCCTTCATCCCGCGCCCAATCGAGGAACGCATCCTCGTCCATCGGCTGCGCGATCGCGAAGCCCTGGAGCACGTCGCAGCCGATCACGCGCAGCACGGTCGCTTGTGCCTCGGTCTCGATCCCCTCGGCCACGGCTTCGCAGCCCAGGCCGTGGACCAGCGCGATCACCGCCTGGGCGATGGTGCGCGCCTCGGCCTGGTCGGCGACATGCTCGATCAGGCTGCGGTCGAGCTTGACTCGGTCGACCGGCAGGTTGCGCAGCCGCGCGATGTTCGAATAGCCCGTGCCGAAATCGTCGATCGCGATCGTCGCCCCGTCGGCGCGCAGCGCGGCGATCGCCTCGACCACATCCTCCGAGCAATGCATCGCCAGCGTCTCGGTGATCTCGAGCTCAAGCAATTGCGCCGGAGCCTTGGCCGCGAGCATCGCTTCGCGCAGGCGGCGGAAGAAGCTGGCGTGATCGAGCTGGCGCGGGCTGATATTGACCGCGAGCCGCTGCTGGATCCCCAACCTGCCCCAGCGCGAAATCGTCTCGGCGACATTGGTGACGACCCATTCGCCGATCTCGACGATCAACCCGGTCTCTTCGGCGCGCTGGATGAAGCCCGCGGGCAGGCGCACGCCGTCCGGATGCCGCCAGCGCAGCAGCGCTTCGGCCCCGACGATCGCGCCGTCGTGCGCACGCACCTGCGGCTGGAAAGCGAGCGTGAACTGGTCCTTGTCGACGGCCTCGCGCAAATCGCTTTCGAGGCGCGCGCGGTCGGCGATCTCGTTGGCGAGCGCTTCGGTGAAATGTTCGGTACGGCCGCGGCCCTGAGCCTTGGCGTGGTACATCGCGGCGTCGGCGGCGCGCATCAGGTCGTGCAGCGTCGTGCCATGTTCGGGGCGCAGCGCGATGCCGATCGACGCGCCGATCGAAATCTCCTGGTCGGCCAGATCGAACGGCTCCGACAGCGCATAGAGCACCCCGCGCCCGATCCGTTCGGCGTCGCGCAGATTCTTGAGTTCGGGGAAGAACATCGTGAATTCGTCGCCCGCGAGCCGGCCGATCAGCGGGCGCCCGCCACCCTCCGCCGCGAAGCGGTCGGCGACCGCGCGCAGCCGGTTGGCGACCATGCCGAGCAACACGTCGCCGGTGGCATGGCCCATCGTGTCGTTGACGTTCTTGAAGCGGTCGAGATCGATGAAATAAAGCACTGCCTCGGCGCCCGGCGGCAGCTCGGCGAGCATTCGCTCGCAGGTCCGGCGGAAATTGGTGCGGTTGGGCAGGCCCGTCACCGAATCGAACATGGCGAGCCGCTGGACGCTTTCCAGATTGGCGTGGAGCTGGCGGAACAGGCCGTCCATCGCATCGGCAAGCGGCGGCACGCATTCACGCACTTCGCTGGGGATTTCGCTTTCAAGGTCGCCATTGGCGGCGCGGCTGAGGCGCGCGATGGCGGCGTCGATCGCGCCCGCGGTCGAGGCGATGGTGCGTTCGGCCGAGGCCCAGCACATCGCGCCGCAGACGATCGCCGCGATCAGCGCGCGCGCGGTACCATCGACAGTGACGTTGCCATGCGAGGTGGCGGCGAGCGCCAGGATGAACGCCACCGCCCCGGCGCACATCGCAAACGCGATGGCACGGCTCTTGAGCGAAAATCCTTCCACTGGCCCGCGCGATCCCCCGCACTTTGGAGGGCGAAAATCCGCCCCGATCCAGCGGGCAATGTTGCAGCGAAGGGTTAAGATTTCGGCACCGCAACGGAAGACCTGGGGCGCCGCAAGACGATATAGAGTGCCCCTGCCCCGCCATGACGCGGATGCGCGGCGCGGACGGCGGCGATCCGCCCCGAGTGGCGCGACGCCGCGAGCCAGTCCCCCACCGCCGCCCGGATCGCGCCCCGGGCATGGGGCCGCTCCGAGGTGGGCCTGGGCGGCTTGCCGGTGACGAGAAGGAGCACCCGGTCGCCCCGCGCGATCGCCTCGGACAGGCCCCGGTCCAGCCGGTCATAGGCGGCGGAGAGGCTGAGCCCGTGGAGATCGACCGAGGATTCGGGCGAGACGACCCCGCGCGAGAGGTTGCGGTCCCAGCTGCCGTCGAGGGTGTTGACGGAGGCCCTGGGAGGCGTGGGCTTCGCTACTGCAACAGCGCTTCCCCGGCGAAGGCCGGGGCCCAGCTTCGGCTCGCCTGTAACTGGGCCCCGGCCTTCGCCGGGAAGGCGGTTTTTTTCGAGCCGTTGAGCGGCGACGGGCTTTGGAGGCGCGGGGACAGGCTTCGCCATCGGCTTCACCGTGGCGATCACGCGCTCCCACAGCGCCGCTTCCTCGGGCGCCAGCTTGCGCCTGGTCACTGCGCCACGGTCGTCAGCCGGGAGACCGTTCCGATCGGCAGCAGCAGCCACGCCGTCCCGCGCGCCGACATGCCGCCCGCGATCGCGCGCGCATCGTCGCCCGCACCCCAGAAGGTGTCGAAGCGGTTGGCGCCCTTGATCGCCCCGCCGGTATCCTGCGCCACCCACAGGCCCGTAGCATCGGTGCGGTCCATCGACAGGAACACCGGCGCGCCCAGCGGCACGAACGCCGGATCGGCGGCGGCGCTGACCCAACCCACCACCGGATGCCCCATCGCCCCGATCGGCCCCGCGCCCTTGATTTCGGCGAAGAAGACGAAGCTCTTATTCTCGCGCATGATCGCGCGGCCCTCCTCGGGATGCTCGCGCAGATACGCCATGATCCCTTGCATCGAGGCCTGGCCGGGCCCGAGCAGCCCGCGGTCGCGCATCAGCTTGCCGATGCCCGTATAATCGCGGCCATTCTGCCCGGCATAGCCGATCCGCATCACCCCGCCATCGGGCAGCCGCAGCCGCCCCGAGCCCTGGACCTGGAGGAAGAACATCTCGACCGGGTCCGCCGCCCAGGCGATCACCGGGGCATGGCCATCAAGCGCGCCCTGCTCGATCTGAGTGCGGTCGTAATAGGGCACGAAGGCGCCGTTCTGGACATGGCCGCGAATGCGCTTGCCCTTCAGGGCGTCGGAGAAGAGGCCGAGATCGACTTCGACCAGATCGTCGGGCTTGCCATAGATCGGCACGTCATAACCGGCACGGCGCTCACGCGAACCATGGATCTCGGGCTCGTAATAGCCCGTCGCGAACGCCTTGCCATCGCCGATCTGCACGGCTTCGAAAAAGCGCGGGAAGAAAGCCGCGGCGTCGCGCATCGGCCAGTTCTGCGCGGCGGCGCAGCTTTCCGCCCAGTCGCTGCCGCGCGTCAGACCCGAATTGTCGGCGCGCCGCTGGAGCGAGCCGCAGCTGAGCCGGTACGCGGTCAGCGCGCGCTCGGCATTGGCTTGCGTGAGGGGCAAAGTATCGACCGGCGGCCCGGCGAGCACCCCGGCCCTGGCCGCGCTCACCGTGCCAGTCGGCACCGGCGGCGCATCGACCGGGGCGAGCGGCACCGCGGCGGTCGGCTGGCGCACGGGCAAATCATTGGCGGGCCGATCGGCGGGGCGCCGGGCAGGTGCCGTGCCGCGTTCGACATAGGGCGGAACCGCCCCGACACAGGCGCTCAGCAGCAGCGCAACCGCGATTGCCCCCAAGGCGCGCATACTCAACCCTCCCGAAAAACGATCCAGCATCCGCCTATAACCATAACCGTCATCCCGGCGAAAGCCGGGACCCAGAGCCATGAAGGTGATCGCCCGCGACTCTGGGTCCCGGCTTGCGCCGGGATGACGAAATTGGGGCAAGCCCCAAGGACGTGCCGACTGAATCTCGGTACGGCCTCAGGCGTCGTCGGTTTCGACGAGCTTCCAGTTGGGATCGTCGCTCTTGAGCGCCCGCGCGAAGGTCCATGCGTCCTTGGTCTCGACCGCGTCGCTCATCGAACCGGCGACCAGATTGCCGTCCTGATCGCGCGTGATCGAGGCGATATCGGCGTCGAAGCGCACCGTGATCCGCGCCACCTTGCCTTCGACCGACGCATCGGTGATCAGCGCGCGCTCGATCGCGACCAGGCGATTGTCGAGCACATGGCCGGCCGCGTTGCGCTCGGCGATCGCTTCGCTGAAGCCGGCGCGGACATCGTCCTCGACCAGCCACGCCAGGGTTTCCTCGTCACCTTTCCAGAAGGCTTCGAGAATCATGCGGTATGCGGACTTGGCGCCGTCGATGAACTGGCTCACGTCAAAGCTCGAATCGGCGGCGATCACCGCGCGCAGCCCGGTCTCGGCGCCGGTCTCGATCGTGCGCCCGCCGGTCTCGCGAACCTCGGGCACGACGTCGATCGTGCGCGGCAGCGGCGGCGCGATACGCTCTTCGGCGGGCTTGGGCAGCGGATGCTCGTGCCCGGTGCGCTTGCCGAGCACCGAATAGAGCCGCAGCGCCAGGAAACCTGCCACCATCGCGAACAAGACTACATAAACGAGCACCGGACCTCCAACAGCTTCAGCACCTACATAAGGCCTATCGCCAATCGTTTCAAATGGCCATGGCCCAAGACCCTTGAGGGCCCGTCGAGTGGCCCGTTGAACTGCCGACACACCCCTGCTAGGCGCGGCGCTCGCATCAACGCGCGGACCGCGCGAAATTATCCGACTCAGAAGGACGAATACCGATGGCCGACGAGACCGCAGCCGAACCCTATACCAACGGCGAAGACACCGCCGCAGCGGTCGGCGTGATCACGCAATATGTGAAGGACTTCTCGTTCGAGAATCCCAACGCGCCCGCCATCTACCAGACCCAGATCGTCCCCAAGGTCGATATCCAGGTCAACATCAATTCGGCGCAGGTCGGCGAAGACGTCTTTGAAGTCGTGCTGAAGATCGAAGTGAAGGCCGAGCATGAGGGCCAGGTCGCGTTCCTCGTCGATCTCGCTTATGCGGGCCTGTTCGGCATGCGCAACGTGCCCGCCGAATCGGTCGAGCCGTTCCTGCTCGCCGAAGCGCCGCGCATCCTCTTCCCCTTCGCGCGCCGCGTGCTGGCCGACGCCGTCCGCGACGGCAGCTTCCCGCCGCTGATGCTCGAGCCGCTCGATTTCACCGGCATCTACATGGCGCAGCTCGAGCAGCGCGCCGCCGAGGCCGGGGCCGAAGGCACGGCCTGAACTGAATTGGGGAGAGGATCAGTGCCATCGCGCCCTCTCCCCGTTCGCCCTGAGCTTGTCGAAGGGCCCTCTCAGCAAGCGACGCCCGCGCGGATAGCCAGGCTTCGGCAGGCTCAGCCCGAACGGGTGCGGGCATGATCCCCGGATCATGAAACTCATCCGCACATTGGGATCGGTTGGCGGGCTCACCCTCGCCAGCCGCCTTCTCGCCCTGGTCCGCGATTCGCTCCAGGCGCGCTATGTCGGGGCGAATTTCGCCTCGGACGCCTTCCTCGTCGCCTTCCGCCTGCCCAATATGTTCCGCGCTTTCTTCGCGGAGGGCGCCTTCTCGGCGGCGTTCATCCCGATGTTCAACCGCAAGCTGGCCGATCATGACGGCGAGCGCGGCCCGGCCTTCGACTTCGCCGAACGCACCCTCTCGGTACTGTTCACCTTCCTCGCCGCAATGACCGTCGTGATGCTGCTCGCGGCCTGGCCGCTGACGCTGCTGCTGTCCGGCGGATTCCACAAGCAGCATCCCACCCCGGACCAATTCGCCTTCGCGGTCGAATTGTCGCGGATCACCATTCCCTATCTGATGCTGATCTGTCTCGCGTCGCTGCTGGGCGGCATCCTCAATTCGCTCGACAAATTCTGGGTCAACGCAGCCGCGCCGATCCTGCTCAATATCGCGATGGTGACGGCCCTGTTCGCCTTCCATGGCACGCCGGAGGAGACAGCCCGGGCCCAGGCGATCGCGGTGCCGCTGGGCGGGCTGCTCCAATTGCTATGGCTCTATATCGCGTGCCGGGGCACCGGCGTCTCGCTGCGCCCCCGCCTCCCCCGCCTCGATCCCGAAGTGAAGAAGCTGATGCGGCTGATCCTTCCCGCGGCGCTGGGCGCGGGCGCGGTGCAGCTCAACCTCGTCATCTCGACCGCGCTCTCGGGCTATCTGCTCGGCGAAGGCTCGATCTCGTACATCTATTATGCCGACCGGCTGAACCAGCTGCCGCTGGGCATGATCGGCATTGGCCTCGGCACCATCCTGCTCCCCACCATTTCGCGCCTGCTCGGCAATGGCGAGGAGAAGCAGGCGATGGAGACGCAGAATCGCGGGACCGAGCTGGCGCTGTTCCTCACTTTGCCCGCGATGGTCGCGCTGATCGTCGCCGCCGAACCGATCGTGCGGGGCCTGTTCCAATATGGCCATTTCACCAGCGACGACACCGTCAAATGCGCCTGGGCGCTGGCCGGCTTCTCGATCGGCCTGCCCTCCTATGTGCTCGTGAAGGTGCTGACCCCCGGCTATTATGCCCGGCAGGATACGCGGACCCCGGTGCGCTTCGCGATGATCTCGGTGGCGGTGAACATCGCCGCGAACCTCGCGCTGATCCCGTTGATCGGCCATGTCGGCCCGCCGCTGGCGACGGCATTGTCGTCGACCGTCAATGTCTGGATGCTCTATCGCACCCTCGTCCAGCGCGGCCATTTCACCGCCGACCCGCAGCTGCGCCGCCGCATTCCGCGCCTCGCGCTCGCCGCCGCGCTGATGGGCGGCGCGATCTGGGGGTTCGACCGGTTGCTCGATCCATGGCTCAACGGGCTGATCTGGCAGCGTTACGGCGCGCTCGTCGTGCTGGTATCGGGCGGCGTCGCCATCTATGGGATCGCCTGCTTCGTCACCCGGGCGTTCCTGATCAGCGACATCACCGCGCTGATCCGCAAGCGCCGCCCGGCGGACGACATACGGGAATAAGCAATGCGCGTCGTTTCAGGCATCCAGACCACCGGCAATCTGCACCTCGGCAATTATCTGGGGGCGATCAAGAATTGGGTGGCGATGCAGGGCGCCCTTGAATCCGAGGGCGGAGAATGCCTGTTCTTCCTGGCGGACCTTCACGCGCTCACTGGCAATGTGACGCCACGGGAGCTGGCCAATTCGACGATCGAGATGGCCGCGACCCTGCTCGCCGCCGGGATCGACGACCGCTCGATTCTGTTCAATCAGGCGCGCGTTCCCGCGCATTCGGAGCTGTGCTGGATCCTCAACGGTACCGCCCGCATGGGCTGGCTGAGCCGCATGACTCAGTGGAAGGACAAGGCCGGCAAGAACCGCGAGGGCGCGAGCATCGCGCTGTTCGACTATCCCGTGCTCCAGGCAGCCGATGTGCTCGTCTACCAGGCCACTCACGTCCCCGTTGGCGAGGACCAGCGCCAGCATCTCGAGCTGGCGCGCGACATCGCCACCAAGTTCAACCTCGATTACGATGTCGATCTCTTCCCGCTGCCGGACGCGCTGATCAGCAAGGCCGCGCCGCGGATCATGAGCCTGCGCGACGGCACCGCGAAGATGTCCAAATCCGATCCGTCGGACCTGTCGCGGATCAATTTGAACGACGATGACGACACCATCGCCGCCAAGTTCCGCAAGGCCAAGTCCGACGCCGAAGCGCTGCCCGATAGCTTCGACGCGCTGAGCGAACGTCCGGAGGCGAAGAACCTCGTCACCATCTATGCCGCGCTCGCCGACCGCACGCCGCAATCGGTAGCCGAGGAATTCGCTGGCAAGGGGTTCGGCGCGCTCAAGCCCGCGCTCGCCGATCTCGCGATCAGCGTGCTGGGCCCGGTCCGCACGCGGCTGATCGCGCTGCTCGACGATCGCGCCCAGGTCGCCGCCGAACTGGCCAAGGGCGCCGCCAAGGCCCAGGCGCTCGCCGCCCCCACGCTGCGCGCGGCACAGGAAGCGGTCGGGCTGCAAGTGTGAACCCCGATTAACCACGGGGGAAACCCCGAAGGGGGAACCCCGTCAGGATCCACGCTTTATCCTCGTGCTCGTTTTTGGAGGGCATGGCGATGCGTATGCGTTCATTGATCCCTTTGCTTCTGACCTCGATCGTCGCGGGGTGCGACGGCGGCGCGTCCCCCGACGGCGGAGGCGGCGGCTTCGTCACGCCCGCCCCCTCGGCGACACCGGCCCCGAGCCCGACGCCGACCCCCACCCCGGCACCCGCATCGACCGAGCCAGCCAACGGCTCGGAATTCTTCTCGTCGATCGCGACGCTCTATTCGGTGCAGCCCAACCTTTCGACCTGCGCAGCGGGCACGCTCAAGCCCGAGGTCGGGCAGCGCGTGCTCGCGGTGCTCAACAATATCCGCGCCTTTCATCGCCTTCCCCCCGTGACCTATGCCACCGCCGACGAGGCCGCCGAGATGCAGTCGGCGCTGATCCAGGCCGCGAACGGCTCGCTCAGCCACACCCCGCCGGCCAGCTGGAATTGCTATACGGCGACCGGCGCCACCGCTTCGTCGCAGAGCAACCTCTATATCGGGCTCGGCTCGGGCCTGTCCTATACGCGCAACGACGATATCGTGATCGGCTGGCTGACCGATGTGGACAATCTGGTCCTCAACAGCGTCGGCCATCGCCGCTGGCTGCTCTATCCGTTCCTGAGCAGCGTCGCCTATGGCCGCGTCGCCGGGCACTACCAGCTCTCGAACAAGGCCGACGCCTCCGCGCTCAAGGTGATCAACACCAGCCAGGCGACGCCCGCCAGCCTGCCCGACTTCGTAGCCTATCCCTATGAGGATTACCCCAGCCGCTATTTCGCCAACAACGCGCTCTTCTCGTTCGGCGTCATCGCCAACAAGACCAGCGCGTTCGGCGCCAATGCCAGCGTCAATTATTCGCAGGCCACGGTCGCGGTCCGCGAACGCGGCGCGGGAACGCTCACCGTTTCGCAGATCGCGTTCGACAATGACGGCTTCGGCCTGCCCAACAATCTCCAGTGGAAGGTCGCGGGCCTGCGCAGCAATACGATCTACGATGTGACGATCGACAAGGTGAACGTCGGCGGGACACTGAAGACCTACACCTATTTCTTCCGGATCGTGCCGTAAGCCGCATCCCGACCCAATATCGTCATCCCGGCGAAAGCCGGGACCCAGAGCCAAGCAGGGTATCGCCCGTGGGGTCCCGGCTTTCGCCGGGATGACGGGTATGGATAGCATCATGCCTGAGGCCCCGCTTTCACCGCGATGACGAACATGCAATTGTCGCCGCATGCCGACCTTCGACGCTATCGAACGCGCCTATCTCCGGATCATCGAACCATGGGGTCTCGACCTGAAGGCGATGCCCTATGGCACGACGCCCACAGACGATGGCGGATCGCACATCGAAATCTTGCCTGAAGGCGGAATGGCGCTGGTCGCCACCGAAAGAGGAAAAGAGATCAAACGCCGCGAAACGCGCGATATCGACGAGCTGCTCTACTGGATTCTCGAGGCGCATGCGCACGCCCGCGCCTGGAAATATGAGATGGCGCACCGCCATCCCACCCAGGATTCGCGCCGCATCGTCTTTCCGAAGGCAATGGAGGAAGTCGGCAAGCTCTCGCCTGCCTGGCGCGACCGGATGGAGTCCGAACTGAACCGGATTCTCCGCACGCATCCGCATAACGACCGGACGGCCTAAACCCGCTGGCGATCGGGGTGGAGGCGTGACCTTAGCGTTGCCCCGCTCTCGTCTCCTCCACCCCGCCCCCACCCGTCGGGGTGGGAAACGCGGCGGCCTTCGGCGCCTCAGGCGCTTTCGAGCTGCCGCATCAGCGTGCGCACCGCGCTGTCGATCTCGCTGTCCTTGCCGCGCAGATCCTCGATCCGGCGAACCGCATGGATCACCGTCGAATGGTCGCGATTGCCGAACTTGCGCCCGATCTCGGGGAGCGAGCGAGTCGTCAGCCGCTTGGCCAGATACATCGCAATCTGGCGCGGGCGCGCGATCGCAACGGCGCGCCGTTCCGAAATCAAGTCGATCTGCTTGACCGCGAAATGCGCCGAGACCGCGCGCTGGATCTCGTCGATGGTGATGCGGCGCTGGACGCTGCGCAGCACTTCGCCGAGCGTCACCGTCGCGAAATCGATCGTGATCGCCTCGCCATTGAGCTGGGCATAGGCGACGAGGCGGTTGAGCGCGCCTTCGAGCTCGCGGACATTGCTGGTGATGCGCGCGGCAAGGAGTTCGATCACTTCCTCGGGCATCGCCACCTTCGGCATGTCGTGCAGCTTGCGCTCGACGATCGCGCGGCGAAGGTCGAGCTCGGGGGTGCGAATGTCCGCGACCAGCCCCGAGCCCAGCCGGCCCGCGAGCCGCGTCTCGAAACCTTCGAGCGCCTGGGGCGCACGATCGGCGGCGATGACCAGCCGCTTGCCCGAATTCATGAACTCATTGACCGTGTGGAAGAATTCTTCCTGGGTCGCATCCTTGCCGCCGATGAACTGGAGGTCGTCGATCATCAGCAGATCGACGCCGCGCAGCCGCGTCTTGAACGCATGCGTGTCCTTGGCGCGCAGGGCTTGCACGAATTCGAACATGAAGCGCTCGGCGGGCATGTAGATCGCCGTCGCTATCGGGTTGGCGGCGAGGAAGGCGTGCCCGATCGCGTGCATCAGGTGAGTCTTGCCCATGCCCGTCCCCGAATGGAGATAGAGCGGGCTGAATTGCGGCGCACCGGTACCGGCGAGCGCCACCGCGGCGTTGAACGCCACGCGGTTCGACGAATCGGTGACGAAGCGGGCGAAGGTGAAGCGCGGATCGAAAGCAGGGCGCTCGGCCGGGGGCGCCATCGGGATCGCCGGCGCCTCGGCAGTGACGACGCGCACGGCCTTGTCGTCCATCGTATCGATCGACACGACCGTTACTTGCGGCAGCACTGCCTTGAATTCGAGCAGCAGGCGCTCGGCATAATGGTTGCGGACCCACTGAGTCAGGAAAGCCGAGGGCAGCCCCAGGCGAATCGCATCGGCAGTGCTCGATTCGAGCAGGACAACCGGCTTCAGCCACTGATCGAACAGCCGCTGGCCCGCCGAACGGCGCAGATTCGCACGGACATGGGTCCACGCCTTCGACACCGCCGTCATATTCCCCGCTTCCAAGACACGCGCTTCCGCCATTTGCCGTTTCACCCCTCCTATCCCGCGGAAACCATGCCCCTTCCGCGCGCCAATTTCACAAGCGACAAGCATCCCTCACGCGGGAATCACCCCACGCAGGCACTGCTGTACGTCGCTTGATCCCGGCGAGACTGCTTGCCGGGAGTCGCGTTTTAGGAACCGAAAACGGAGTCGGGCAAGAGCGCGGGATGTAAAAAATGTGAAATAGTTTTGTTGACTCACAGCAACCCAAGGAAATGCGTGAGCATTCCATTCATGTGGCTGAGATCACTTCAATTTTTGTGGTTACCGCCAGTGCGAAGGGCGCGACTCATTGGAATCCTTGGACTTACATGATTCGTTCCGCGCCGGCCCGCCGGAGCTATGCCGCACACGCGAAAAACCCCGCCGAATCACGTCCGGCGGGGCAAATATTTCGGAAAAGCGACGATTATGCGAGCGCTTCGAGACGCTTGTTCAGACGCGAATATTTGCGCGAGGCCGTATTCTTGTGAACCACGCCCTTCGCGACGCCGCGCGCCAGCTCGGGCTGCACGATCGCGAGCGCGGCGGTCGCCGCGGCCTTGTCGCCGGCTTCGAGGGCCGATTCGGCCTTCTTCACATAGGTGCGGATGCGGCTGACGCGCGCGCCATTGATCTCCGCGCGGCGGTCGTTCCGCCGGATACGCTTCTTCGCTTGCGGCGTATTCGCCATGCCGTACCGTTCCTATGCTCTGAATTAGAAGGGCGCGGAAACAGGGTCCACGCCCGGAAAGACGGGCCCCTTAACGCTGGAGGCGATTCGGGTCAACCTCTAGCGCTGGCATTTCGGGCACCAGAAGGTGGAACGCCCCGAATCGACTCGCCGCTCCACCATGCCCCCGCAGCCACACGGCTCGCCTTCGCGGCCATAGACGCGCCATTGCTTCGCGAAATAGCCGAGCTCGCCATCGGGCCGGGCATAGTCCTTGATCGTGGAGCCGCCCGCTTCGATCGCCGAGGCCAGCACCTCGCGAATCGCCTCGGCCAGTTTGACCAGCCGCGCTTTGGGCACTTTTCCGGCAGGCTTGGCCGGGTTGATCCGCGCCATGAACAATGCCTCGCACACATAGATATTGCCGAGGCCCGCCACGATTCGCTGATCGAGCAGCATCGCCTTGATGGGTGCCGACCGCCCTTCGAGGGCCTTCGCCAGATAGGCCGCGTCGAAATCCGGCCCCAGCGGCTCGGGCCCCAGCGCCGCGAAGGCGGGCCATTCGGCAAGTTCCCCGGTCGGCACCAGATCGACGGACCCGAATCGCCGCGCATCGTTGAGCGCCAGCCGGTGCTTCGCGGTTTCGAGGATGAAATGGTCGTGCGCCAGCAACTCGACCGGATCGATCCGCCACCGCCCCGACATCCCGAGATGGAAGATCAGCGTATCCCCCCGGTCGGTACCGATCAGCCCATATTTGGCGCGCCGCCCAAGGCCCGTCACTCGCGCGCCGGTCAGCCGCTGGCCCAGGCCCTCAGGAAAGGGCCGGCGCAGATCGGGACGGCGCAGCGTGACGCGCGTGATCACTTGGCCGTCGAGGACCGGCTCAAGGCCGCGAACGGTGGTTTCGACTTCGGGAAGCTCGGGCATAGCTCGCCTTACACTCCCTCTCCCCTTCAGGGGAGAGGGTCGGGGAGAGGGGCAGTGCGGCTGGCGATACCCTTGTGGCTCATGCCCCTCTCCCCGGCCCTCTCCCCGCAAGCGGAGAGAGGGAGAAGGGCTTTGCGTGCCTTGGACGACGCCGCTACAGGCCAGCCATGCCCGACACCGTCTCCTTCGGCTACGAAGACGTCGCCCCCGAGGAAAAGACCGTCCGCGTCCGCGGCGTCTTCTCCAATGTCGCCGCCAAATACGACCTGATGAACGACGCCATGTCCGGCGGCATGCACCGGTTGTGGAAGGACCGCTTCGTCCGCCGGGTAAAACCTCGCGCGGGTGAGCATATCCTCGACATGGCCGGCGGCACCGGCGACATCGCCTTCCGCCTCGCCGCCTCGGGCGCGAGCGTCACGGTCGCGGACATCAATCCGGAGATGCTGGCGGTCGGGATCGAGCGCGCCGCCGAACGCGGCCTCGACGAACTCGTCTGGAGCGAGGCCAATGCCGAGACGCTGATATGGCCCGACGGCTTTTTCGACGCCTATACGATCGCGTTCGGCATCCGCAACGTGACCGACATCCCCAAGGCGCTGCGCGAGGCGCACCGCGTACTCAAGCGCGGCGGGCGTTTCTTCTGCCTCGAATTCTCCACCAATGTCTGGCCGGGCTTCGCGCAGGTCTATGACAGCTATTCGCACCATGTCGTGCCCAAGCTCGGCAAGCTCCTTGCCGACGACGAGGACAGCTATCGCTACCTCATCGAATCGATTCGCCGCTTTCCGGACATGCCGAGCTTCGAGCGGATGATCGGCCAGGCGGGGTTCGTGCGGACCAAGTGCGAACCGATCATGGGCGGGCTCGTCGCGATCCATAGCGGTTGGAAGGTTTGAGGGTGGCCGCTCTTCTTTCCCCCCTCCCGCTTGCGGGAGGGGTCGGGGGAGGGCCTGTCTTTCAGGCTCATCGCCCCTGGCACTCCCCTCCCCTAACCCCTCCCGCAAGCGGGAGGGGAATTAGATGACCTCCCCCGCCGTCCATCTCTTCCGCCTGCTCAAATGGGGCCGCATCCTCGCGCGTCATGGCGCGCTGCGCGGAATCGAGCGCGATCCGAACACCCCCGCGCCGATCCGCCGCCTCGCCCGCATCGCCCGGTTCGGCGCGCGCGTGCCTGCCCAGCCGACCTATGCCGATGCCTTTCAGGATATCGGCCCCGCCGCGATCAAGCTCGGCCAGACGCTCGCGACGCGCCCCGATCTGGTCGGTGAGGAAGCCGCGCACGATTTGCTCCGCCTCCAGGACGCGCTGCCCCCCGTCCCGTTCGAGACGATCCGCGCGAGGATGGAGGCGAGCCTTGGCCGCCCTCTCGAAACGCTGTTCACGTCGATTGATCCCGTGCCCATCGGGGCGGCTTCGATCGCCCAGGTCCACCGCGCGGTGACCACCGATGGCCGCCATGTCGCGGTCAAGGTGCTTCGCCCGGGCATCGAAGCCGAATTCGCCCGCGCGATCGACACCTATGAATGGGCCGCGGCCCAGGTCGAGGGCATGGGCGGCGAATTGTCGCGGCTGCGCCCCCGCCTCGTCATCGAGACCTTCAAGCGCTGGACCGCGCGCGAGCTCGACTTGCGCCGCGAAGCCGCCTCGGCCTCCGAGCTGGCGGAGAACATGACCGCCGAGCCGCATTATTTCGTGCCCGCGATCGACTGGCAGCGGACCACGGGCAAGGTGATGACGCTCGAATGGCTCGACGGCATCAAGCTCAGCGACCGCCCAGCGCTCGTCGCCGCGGGTCACGACATGCACCAGCTCGCCGAGACCATGATCCGCGCCTTCCTGCGCCAGGCGATCTCGGACGGCTTCTTCCATGCCGACATGCACCAGGGGAACCTCTTCGCGCTCCCCGACGGCCGCATCGCCGCGATCGATTTCGGGATCATGGGGCGGATCGACCGCCGCGCCCGGGTCTGGCTGGCCGAGATTCTCTACGGGCTGATCACCGGCAACTACAAGCGTGTCGCCGAAATCCATTTCGAGGCGGGTTACGTCCCCTCGCATCACAATGTCGCCGAGTTCGCCACGGCGTTGCGCGCGGTGGGCGAGCCGATGCGCGGGTTGCCGGTCAAGGAAATGTCGGTCGGCTCGATGCTCGACGGTCTGTTCAACATCACCCGCGATTTCGACATGCAGACCCAGCCGCATCTCCTCCTTCTGCAAAAGACGATGGTGATGGTGGAGGGCGTCGCCCGGTCGCTCGATCCCGATATCAATCTGTGGGAGTCCTCGGGCCCCTTCGTCAGCGAATGGATCCGGACCGAGCTGGGCCCCGAGGCCAAGATCGCCGACCGCATCGTCGAGGATGTCCGAACACTGGCGCGCCTGCCCCAGCTGATCCGCAACATCGAACTGCGCTATCCCGCCCCGGGCGGCGCGCCCCCCGCCCCGCCGCTGCGCGAGATCGAGCGGATCAAGGTGATCGGCGGCTGGCGCTATGTGCTGGTCGGGGTGCTGAGCGCCGCGGTGACGGCGGCGGCGATGGTGTGGATGCTGGGTTGAGGCGCCTCCCTCCTCCGCGCCCGACCCAAGCTATCTCGACTTCCCCGCCCTCCGGCGTGTACCCGGCATGCAATGACCCGTCCCGCGACCCTCTGGACTGACCTGCCGACGCGCTTCGCCGGGCTCCGCCGCGGTCGTGCGCGGCTGGCGCTGGCGATCCTCGCGGCGTTGCTCGCCATGTGCATGACGGCCCTGTTCGTCCCCGAGCCCCCCGCGCCCGCCGCCGCCGCGATGGGCGGGCGGCCGCAGACCGACCTGATGCTCTACGAAACCATCGTCGCGGGCGTGCGTGGGGGCGGCAATTATTATCAGGTCGCCGCCGATGCGCTCCGCGCGGGCGGCTATCCGCTGCGGCCGTTCCTGACCTTCCGCATGCCGGCGCTCGCGGTCACGCTCGCGGCGCTGCCGGACGTGATCTTCCTGCCCGGACTGCTGGACCTGCGCCCGGCCCAGCTGCTGGTCGCACTGCTGCTGCTCGGGGTGCTGTGGAGCTGGGCAAAGAGGCTGCGCGAGACATTGCCGGGCACGGTGCCGCGCGTCGCGGCGGCGATTTTGCTGCTCGGCTCACTCTTCATGTTCGTCCAGAGCGACCTGGTCGCCTTCCACGAAATCTGGGCGGGGCTGTTGATCGCCTGGTCGCTCGCGCTGCGCAGGCCCGGGCGGTGGATCGACGCCGCCGCGATCGCGCTCGCCGCGATGCTGATCCGCGAGACCGCCGCGCTCTATGTCGTCATCATGGCCGTCTTCGCATGGACGGAAGGCGAGCGGCGCGAGGCGATCGGCTGGGGCGGCGCGCTGGCGCTGTTCGGCGCGGCGCTCGGCGTCCATGCCTACGCCGTTTCGGGCGTGACCGGGCCGATGGACCCCGCCTCGCCGGGCTGGGCCGGGCTGCTGGGCTTCGGCTTTTTCGTCAAGGCGCTGACGCTGGCGACCGCGCTCCAGCTCGTCCCGCTCGCCGCGGGCGCGCTGGTCACCGGGCTGGCGCTGTTCGGCTGGGCATCGTGGAACGACTCGCTGGCGCTGCGGATGACCGCGATCCTCGCCGCCTATGCCGTGGCGATCGCACTGTTTGCGCGCGTCGATACCTTTTACTGGGCCCTGATGGTCGCGCCGGTCTTCCTGCTCGGGCTGGTTTTCGCGCCCGACGGCTTGCGCGACCTGGTCCGCCAGTCGCTCGACAAGCGCCGCATCACAGTGACAAGAGTGGCGCGATGACCGACGCCGCGCCTTCTCGCCGCCCGCTGTGGCAAGCCGCTTTGCTTGGCGGAGTTCCGCCGGTGCTGGTGGCATGGGCGCTGGCGGTGGCGCTACGCCAATATGTCATCGGCATGGTCCATGGCGCGAGCGCGGCCCTGACGCTCAGCGGCGGCACGCTCCACGATATCGGCGTGATGCTGTTGTCGTTCGTGGTGGCGTTCCTCGGCGTCCAGATCTTGATCTTCCTGTTTGCCGTGGTCGCCGAGCGCCACCACCCCCGCCCGACCGTCGCCTGGCTCTGCGCCGGAGTCATCGCGACCACGCCGCTGGTGCTATACAGCATCTGGCCCGACGCCAATGTCCCCACCTGGCAGATCATCTTCGTCTATTTCTTCGGCATCGCCGCCGCCTGGATCACCCGGCGCCTGCGCCATGGAGCGTGGCTGTGACTCAGCGCATCCTCCTGGTCGTCGGCGGCGGGATCGCGGCGTACAAGGCGTGCGAGCTGATCCGGCTGTGCCGCAAGGCCGGGATCGCCGTGACGTGCGTCCTCACCGATGGCGGGGCGCAGTTCGTCACGCCGATGACGCTCGCCGCGCTCAGCGAGAACCCCGTTCACACTACGCTCTGGGACCTGAAGAACGAGGCCGAGATGGGGCATATCCAGCTCAGCCGCGAGGCCGATCTGGTCGTGGTCGCGCCCGCCACCGCCGATCTGCTGGCGAAGATGGCGGCGGGGATCGCCGGCGACCTCGCCACTACCTTGCTCCTCGCCACCGACAAGCCCGTCCTGGCCGCGCCCGCCATGAACGTGCGCATGTGGCAGCACGCCGCGACCCGCCGCAACGTCGCCCGGCTGCGCGCCGATGGCGTGACCGTGATGGAGCCCGATGAAGGCCCGATGGCGTGCGGCGAGTTCGGCCCCGGCCGCCTGCCCGAGCCCGAGGCGATCCTCGCCGCGATCCAGCGGAAACTCTCCTCTCCATCGGTGCCGGGCGGAAAGCTGGCCGGCAAGCATATCCTCGTCACCGCCGGCCCGACGCACGAGCCGATCGATCCGGTGCGCTACATCGCGAACCGCTCCTCGGGCCGCCAGGGCTTCGCCATTGCCGGAGCGCTCGCCGCGCTGGGCGCGCGCGTCTCGCTGGTCGCGGGTCCGGTGACGCTCCCCACTCCGGCCGGCGTCACCCGCATCGATGTCGAGACCGCGCGCGAGATGGCCGATGCGGTCGCCGCCGCGCTCCCCGCCGATGCCGCGGTGATGGTCGCCGCCGTCGCCGACTGGCGCGCGGAGGCGGTGCCGCAAAAGATCAAGAAGGGCGCCGGCGCTCCGTCGCTCGCTTTGTCCGAGAATCCCGACATCCTCGCCACGCTCGCCGCCTCGCCCCAGCGCCCGCGCCTGCTGATCGGATTCGCCGCCGAGACCGAGACCGTGGTCGAGCACGCCACCGCCAAGCGCGCGCGCAAGGGCGCCGACTGGATCGTCGCCAACGATGTGTCGGGAGATGTGATGGGCGGCGAGGCCAACACCGTCCATCTCGTCACCGCCGAGGGCGTCGAGCATTGGGAGCGGCTCCCCAAGCGCGACGTCGCCGCGCGGCTCGCCGAGAGGATCGCCGATGCGCTTTAGCCCGCTGATCCTCGCCGTGCTGCTCGCGGGCTGCGCCGGGGCCACGCATCCCAACGCCGTGCCGCCGCAGGCCGCCCAGCTCCATGTCGAAACCTTCGGCAAGGATGCGCCCGAGGCGGTCCGCACGCTGGTCGTCATCATCCATGACGATGGCGAGCCCGGCAGCCGAAGTGACGAAGCCGACTTTGCACGCGCGGCGGTCAGGGCCTTGCCCGATACGCTGGCGGCGACGATGCTGCGCCCCGGTCACCGCAACGCCCGGGGCGACGCCTCGCCCGGCGCGCGGGGCGCGGGCACCGGCGACAATTACACGCTCGACCGGCTGACCGCGCTCGGCCAGCAGATCGCCTTGCTCAAGCGCCGCTATCCGGGCGCGAGGCTGATCCTGGTCGGCGATGGCGGCGGCGCGGCGTTGGTCGCCGATCTCGCCGGGCTCAATCCCGTCAGCGCCGACGCCATGCTGCTGGTCGGTTGCCCCTGCGCGCTGCCCGAATGGCGCAAGCATATGGCCAAGCGCACCGGCAATGCCGGCTGGACGGCCGCGGTGCAGAGTCTCGATCCGCTCAAATTCGCGGGCGGGATCTCCACGACGCTGCGGGTCGCGGTGCTGGTCGGGGCGGACGACGCCGTCACGCCCGTCGCTTTGTCGCGCGCCTATGTCGAGGCGCTGACGCTGCGCGGCATCGGCACCGATTACCGGATCGTCCCGGCGAGGGGCCATGACTTGCTCGGCGACCCCGAGACCCTGTCCGCGCTGACGCGCCTCGTCTCGACTCTGCCGGAGAAACCATGACGCTTTTGCCCATTCGTATCGCGCTTCAGCGGCTTCCGCATGGCGAGGGGCTGCCGCCGCCCGCCTATGCGACCGATGGCGCGGCGGGGATGGACGTGGTCGCGGCCGAGGACGTGACGCTCGCACCGGGCGGCCGCCACGCCGTGGCGACGGGCTTCGTGATGGCGATTCCCGAGGGATATGAGGTTCAGGTCCGCCCGCGCTCGGGCCTCGCGCTCAAGCACGGCATCACCTGCCTCAACACGCCGGGCACGATCGACAGCGACTATCGCGGCGAAGTGAAGGTGATCCTGGCCAATCTGGGCGACGCACCCTTCGTCGTGAACCGCGGCGACCGCATCGCCCAACTGGTCCCCGCACCCGTCCAGCGCGCCACGCTGGACCTGGTCGAGACGCTGGACGAGACGCTGCGCGGGACCGGGGGCTTCGGGTCGACGGGAAGATGATCGCGGCGATTGCCCTCACGCTGGCGACAGCGGCGCAGACTGGCTCGATCGACTGGGCGGCGCTGCCCGCTTTGCCCTATCGCGCCCCGCCGATGCTCACCACCAGCATGCGGCAATTCGCCGCGCGCGAAGCTAACATCCGCCACTGCCCCCTCTCCGCCACTGCCGGGCCCGATCAGCGGCTGACGGTCGAGCTTGCGGTGCTGGTGACCGGCAATGGCGAAGTTCGCGCCGTCATCCCCCGAGCGATCCAGTGCGCCACCGTGGAGCAATATGCCGCGGGACTGGTGGCGGGCTTCGCGCGCGGCAATCTGCTCCCCGGCGCACCGACCGACCAATGGTACAAGACCAGCCTCACCTTCAGCTGGCGGAAATGAGCCTCAGCGACGAAGAGCTGGAGCGCTATGCCCGCCACATCGTGCTGCGCGAGATTGGCGGGGCTGGGCAGGTCCGGCTCAAGGCGGCGCGGGTGCTGGTGATCGGCGCGGGCGGGATCGGGTCGCCCGCGATCCAGTATCTGGCGGCGGCAGGGATCGGCCAGTTGATGATCGTCGATGACGACCGGGTCGATCTATCAAACCTTCAACGGCAGACCTTGTTCGCCGACGCGGATCGAGGGCGAGCCAAGGTGAATATCGCCGTCCGTTCGGTTCAGGCGCTTAATCCGCACGTACACGTGATCGGTCGGCAACATCGGCTCGGGCTCGATAACGCAGCCGACCTCATCGAGAATTTCGATGTCGTTCTGGATGGTACCGACAATTTCGCCACACGCTTGATCGTCGCTGATACGGCACACCGGCTTCGCATCCCCCTTGTCTCCGCCGCCGTCGCCGAATTCGAAGGCCAGCTCGGCGTGTTCCGCGGCTGGGAAGCGGACAAGCCCTGCTACCGCTGCTTCGTCGGCCATGATCCCGAACGCGAAGGCGTCAGCTGCGCCGAACAGGGCGTGCTCGGCGCGCTGACCGGCGTGATGGGCAGCCTCGCCGCGCTCGAAGCGATCCGCGCCATCGTCCCTTTCGGCGAAGATAGCGCGGGCAAGCTGCTGCTGGTCGATGCGCTCAACCTGCGCTTCCGCACGCTCGGCCTGCCCAAGGACCCGGGGTGTCCGTCATGCGCGGCCTGACTCTGTTGATCGCCACCGCCGACTCCGCACGCCTCCGCGCAGCGCTGACGCTCGCCTCGGCCAGCGCCGCGCTGGGCGCCCGCACCCGCGTCTATTTCCATGAAGAGGCGGTGCCTTTGCTCGTCACCGGCGAGCCACTGATCGCCACCGCGCTCGAAACCGGGGCCCTGCTCATCGCGTGCCAGACCGGCCTCGCCGCGGCTGGTCTCGAAGCCGCCGCGCTGCCCGAGGGTGTCGAAACCGGCGGCCTGATCTCGCTCCTCGCCGATCTCGGCGACGACCGACTCGATACGATCTGAGCGACCGCACCCTCGTCGTCGGGGACCTGCCGCCGATCTTGATGGAGTCGAGCACGCGCCCATCCACCGCCGGGGGCCAAAGCCCGTATTAGGCGAATCCCCCGACCCTGGCCCGGCTAGGGCCTGCCCAACACGATAAAGCCCTTCCCATATCCGATTGCACACACCGCCATGAAAAGCGCGATGCCGACGACGCTCATGACAAGCTGCACGAATGCGCGTCCGTGACGATACGTGGGTTCGCCTTCGCGCACTCGATCCCATTCTTCCTTCATCAGAGCCTGCGAGGCTCTTCGTAACAAGGCAATCTCGACTTCAAGGAGGCATTCGCTGGTGCCGGCCGACAACATCAGCCCACGCAGCTTTGCAATCGACGCAAGCGGAGCTGCCCATTCTTTCTTTTTCGGATTTTCGCGCAGCACGATACGTTCGGCGGCCTCGTCGAACTGCCGCAGATCACCGGACAGGCTCTTCTTGCTCGCCCCACTCCTGGCAATTTTGAGCGCGGCCGCGACCAGGGTGGCGAGATCCTTGCGCTGATCGTTGATCCAGGCTTGGCGAAACTCGGTTATCTTGAGGTCTTTGGTGATCAGCGCACCGAAGAAGACGATGCCCGCGGCGACCAGGGCGACCATCGCCGCAATCAATGCAGGTGTGGTATTCGACATTGGTTACCCCCGCGCAGACCTCCCGCCTTCGCAGGATGGCGAATTCAGCCCTCACCCCAGCGCCTTCTCCGCGAATTCGCGCACAGCCGGCCCGATATCGTCGCGCGCCAGCGCCACTGCGATGTTCGCCTGGATGAAGCCCGCCTTGTCGCCACAGTCGTAGCGGACGCCATCGAAGGTGAGGCCGTTAAAGGCCTGGCCGCCGATCATCCGCGCCATCGCGTCGGTCAGCTGGATCTCGCCCCCCGCGCCCTTTTCCTGCCCCTCGAGCACCCGCATCACTTCGGGCTGGAGGATGTAGCGGCCGATCACCGCGAGGTTCGAGGGCGAAGTGCCGCGCTTCGGCTTCTCGACCAGCCCCTTGACTTCGGTCAGGGCGCCGTCGCGTGCGCCGGGGGTGATGATGCCATATTTGTCGGTGGCGTCGTCGGCGACTTTCATCGCGCAGATCATGTTGCCGCCGGTCCGGTTATACGCCTCGACCATCTGCTTGAGGCAGCCGGGCTTGCCGACCATGAAATCGTCGGCGAGCAGCACCGCGAACGGCTCGTCGCCGACAATGTCGCGCGCGCACCAGACGGCATGGCCCAGCCCCATCGGCTCCTGCTGGCGGACATAGGCGACCGCGCCGGGCTTGAGCCGCGTGGCGACCAGCGCCTCGAGCGACTTGCCGCGCGACGACATCGTCGTTTCGAGTTCGTATGCGATGTCGAAATGGTCCTCGATCGCGCTCTTGCCGCGGCCGGTGACGAAGATCATCTGCTCGATGCCCGCCTCCAGCGCCTCGTCGACGGCGTACTGGATCAGCGGGCGATCGACGACCGGCAGCATTTCCTTGGGCATCGCCTTGGTCGCGGGCAGGAAGCGCGTGCCGAGCCCGCCCACCGGAAACACCGCCTTGCGCAACGGCTTGATCGTCATTCGTTACTCCTCGCTGGCCGCGCCCATAAGGCGAGGCGTGCGGCGGCGCAACGATGCGATGGTCAGTCGGTGGCGCCCACATTGCGGCTCGCCGATCCGCGCGGCACCCGCACGATCGACATCACCGGCGCGCGGACCGGCGCGGTGTACTGCGTGGCGGCGGCCGCGGGGACAGCGGCTACCGGCTCGGCAGCCCGCGTGGTTGGCCCCTGGACAGCAGCGACCCGCGACGTGGCGTCGTTCGCGGCGGCGCGGGCAGCCCCCGGGACACGCGGCGTGACGGTGCCTCTCAGCGTGACCGTGCCGTTGAGCGTATAGGTTCCGCGAATGCCCGCATCGAAAGGCGGGAAAGCAACCGACGCAGCGGTCGCTGCATCCGGATTCGCCGCGCTCGGCCAGGCCGCCACGCCACTCACCGCGATCGCCGTGGCGCCGGCGCCCATCAGGACCTGTCTGCGGTTCATCGCGTCACTCCATCGCGTTTCGCGGCGACCCTGATATGGCCCGCGGACATTGTCAAATCGCCTGAATTCCGGCGTGGTGGCAAATTGTTAGCGTGACATCATCGACATCCGCGCGCGCCCCGGTTACGTAGTTCTACGTATAAGGGGTTTGTGATGGCTGCATTCAACATTCTCGACATCGTTGGCGATCCCTGGAACGACGCGGGCGCCGTCTTCGGCGGGATCAAGCTGTCGGTCACTGACGTCGCGTCGCACAGCACGTCGAGGTTCCTCGAATTCGTCCTGAACGGCGCCCCGATCTATACCATCCTCAAGTCCGGCGAGACCTATCTGAGCCGCAATGGCGGCGCATCGCGCGGCGGCATGGCCATTATCGGCAATTTCGGCGAGATGGCGCTGACCTCGCAGGTGGATGCCAACACCGGCTGGGGCGCGCAGTTGCTCCGCTATTATTGGGAAGACGCGACCAAGGTCGGAAGCCACCCGGACAGCGTCTCGGTGATCCGCGGCATGGGCAACAACCGCCTGTCGATCGAGAGCAACGGCGCCATCGTGCATATCGCGAAGAGCGGCCGGTTCGAGTTCGAGACCGAATCCTATCCCAATCCGATCCAGATCGTCGGCTACAAGGCGGCAAGCTCGATCGGCGTGCCCTTCCTGTTCAACAACCATAATCAGTCCGCTTACCCGCCCTCGGTGGTTCAGGTCGCGGTCGATCAGCCGGCCCAGATCGCGATGCAATGGGGTCTGTTCAACGGCGGCAATTTCAGCGCCACGGCCTATATCGACGGGTCCGGCGGCTTTTATGCCCGCAGCATCTCCGCCTATGGCCCCACGGGCAGCTTCCGCGGGATCACCGGACGCTCGACGAGCGACATCACCGCGCGTGTCTTTGTCGGCGTCGATCGCGACGATGTGGGGATGATCGGTTTCGGCGACGGCGCCTCGGCGCTCGACTCGTTCATCTACCGCGCAGGGCCCAATCTGTTTTCGATCGGCGGCCCCGGCACTGCCTCGCAGCCCGCGATCAAGGGCTTCGGCACGGCAATCCAGGCCCGCCTGGGCGACGACAGCGATTTCTGCGCGGTGCAGGGCAAGCTGACCACCGATCAGACCGCGTCGGTCGGCACGATCACGCCCAACCGCACCCTGACGCTGTATGACGCCGGCGGCACGGCCTATAAAGTGCCCTGCGTCGCCGCATAAAATCGAGAATTGAGAAATGAACGCTGAGATTGCCGTAATCCTCGACGAGGCCGAATTCCGGGCGCTCGCCGGGCTGCTGGACGCCGCGGTGCGCGCCGGAGGCCTTCGCGCCGCCAAGGATGCCCTCGCGGTTACCGCGAAAATGGAAGCCGCCTATGCCCTCGCCTTTCCCAATGGCGGACCGATCGAGAGCTAGCGATTCCGTTGCGGTAAGTCCGGGCCCCGCCTAAGGCAGGGCTGGAAGCAGGGCGGACCCGAATCAATGTGCGGAATCAATGGCATCTTCGCCTGGCATGGCGACGCCCCGGCGGTCGACCGTGGCGAGCTGGGCCGCACCCGCGATCACATGGCGATGCGCGGCCCCGACGGGACCGGAGAGTGGCTGTCGGACGACGGCCGGATCGGCTTCGGCCATCGCCGCCTCGCCTTTATCGACCTCTCGACCGCCGGACTCCAGCCGATGCCCGCCCGGGGCGGACGGCTCCAGCTGGTCTTCAACGGTGAAATCTACAATTACCGGGCGCTCCGCCGCGATCTCGAAGCGCAGGGCGCCAGCTTCGCCAGCCATTCCGACAGCGAAGTCATCCTCGAACTCTATGCCCGCAAGGGCGCGGCAATGGTGTCGGACCTGCGCGGCATGTTCGCCATCGCGATCTGGGACGCCGACAAGCGCGAGCTGTTCTTCGCGCGCGATCCGCTCGGCATCAAGCCGCTCTACTGGCACGATGACGGCCGCACGGTGCGCTTCGCCAGCCAGGTCAAGGCACTGGTCGCCGGCGGCGCCATCGAGGGGGGCATCGAGCCCGCCGCACTGACCGGCTTCTACCTGTGGGGCAGCGTCCCCGAGCCCTGGACGATCCGCGAAGGCGTGTTCGCGCTCCCCGCCGGCTGCACGATGACGGTCGATGCCAAGGGCGTGGGCGAGCCCCGCCGCTACCATTCGGTCGCCGGCCTCTACGCCGCCGCCGAGCACAACCCCCGCGCGGTCGGCGAGGAAGAAATCGCCGCCGCGCTGGCCGACAGCGTCGCGCATCATCTCGTCTCCGACGTGCCGATCGGTTGCTTCCTCTCCGCCGGAATCGATTCCGGGGCGCTGCTCGGGCTGATGCGCGATTGCGGCGCGAGCAACGTCCAGACCGTCACGCTTGGCTTCGAGGAATTCGCCGGGCGCCATGACGACGAAGGCGATCTCGCCGCGATGGTCGCGAAGCGGTACGGCATGCCGCACCAGGTCCGCCGAGTCAGTGAAGCCGAGTTCCGCGAGGATCTGCCCCGCATCCTCCACGCGATGGACCAGCCCACCATCGACGGCGTCAACAGCTGGTTCGTCAGCAAGGCCGCCAGGGAGATCGGCTGCAAGGGCGCGGTCTCGGGCCTTGGCGGCGACGAGCTGTTCGGCGGCTACCCCTCGTTTCGCGACTTGCCGAGCTGGACCGCCAAGTTCGCGATGGCGCGCCCGTTTGGCAGAGTCGCCCGTACGGTGCTGAGCGGGATCGGCGCCGAGCGTTTCGGGATCAACCCCAAGGCGGCGGGGATGCTCGAATATGGCGGCAGCTATGCGGGCGCCTATCTCCTCCGGCGCGGCCTGTTCATGCCGTGGGAACTGCCCGACCTGCTCGACCGCGACCTGATCCGTACCGGGCTCGAACGGCTCGGTCCCAATTTCGGCGTTCCCGATCCCGAGCCCGCCACGCCGTTCGGCAAGGTCGCGACGCTGGAGACCACGCTCTACATGCGCAATCAGCTGCTGCGAGACACCGACTGGGCGAGCATGGCGCACAGCCTCGAGGTCCGCGTGCCCCTGGTCGACGCGACCTTGCTCGAAACCACCGCCGCCGCGATGACCGCGCCCGGCGCCACCCTGGGCAAGGGCCCCCTCGCCCGCGCCCCGAAACAGCCGCTGCCCGAGGCCATCACTCGCCGCGCCAAGACGGGCTTTTCCACGCCGGTCGGCAAATGGGTCGACAGCATGATCGCGGGCCGCAATGCGCCGGCGCTGGTCAACAGCCCCAGGGCCCCCTGGGCGCGCCGCTGGGCCTATCATGTCGCGTCCGAGCAGGCCGGCGAACGCTCCGCCGCTCCGCGCGCCGCTGCATGACCGAAAACCCATCGAGCCCCGGCCAGCGCTACCGCGCGGACATTCAGGGACTGCGCGCGCTCGCGATTGTGCCGGTGGTGATCTATCATGCCGTCCCCGCCCTCGCGCCCGGCGGGTTTGTCGGCGTCGACGTGTTCTTCGTCATTTCGGGCTTCCTGATCACCCGCATCCTGATGCGCGAGCTGGAGATCGGGAAATTCTCGATCACCCGCTTCTATGAGCGCCGCGTGCGGCGGCTGTTCCCGGCGCTGTACCTCGTCCTCAGCCTCACCGTGGTCGCGGGCTATGTCCTGCTGCCGCCCGACGCGCTCGCCGATCTCGGCAAGTCAACCGGCGCGACGGCGGCGTTCGTCTCGAACCTCTATTTCTGGCGGACCTCAGGCTATTTCGACGCCGCGTCGGAGCTCAAGCCCTTGCTCCACACCTGGTCGCTCGCGGTCGAGGAGCAATTCTACCTGCTCTTTCCGATCTTTCTGTTCGTCATCTACCGCACGCTGCGCCGCCATCTCGGCATCGCGCTGTGGGCCTGCGCCATCGCCTCGCTCGCACTGGCGACCTGGCAGGCGGAAGCCCGGCCGCTCGACGGTTTCTATCTGCCGCTGGGCCGCGCCTATGAGCTGCTGATCGGCGCGATCATCGCCGCCGCGCCGCTGCCCGCCATCCGCGGCAACCGCCTCGCCGACGCACTGTCTCTCGCGGGGATCGCGATGATCGTGGCGAGCATCGCGCTGTTCCATGACGGGATGCGCTTTCCCGGCGCGGCGGCATTGCTGCCCTGTATCGGCAGCGCGCTGATCCTGCATCTGGGCTCCGAGCGGACCCCGCTGGGCGGCCGCATCCTCAGCCACCCCTTGCTCGTCTTCTTCGGTGCGATCTCCTACTCGCTCTATCTGTGGCACTGGCCGGTGCTGGTCTATGCCCGCTACGCCGCGCTCGGCGAGCCTTCGGGCTGGGTCATCGCCGCGCTCGTTGGAGTCGCGGTGGCCGGCGCGTGGCTGTCATGGCGCTTCGTCGAGCAACCCTTCCTCCATGGCAGGAAGCATGGCTGGTGGCCCTTCCTGCTCGGCGGCGGCGCGATGGCGGGGGCGTTCGCGATCGCCGGGCTGCTTTTCGTCACGCACGGCTTGCCGGGCCGGTTCGACGCGCAGGCACAGGCCAGCCTCGCCGCCGCGAACGACTACAACCCCCGCCGCGCCGAATGCCATGCCAATGGCCGCCGCATCGCCTATGCCGATAATTGCGTGTTCGGCGCGATCGGCGTCGCGCCCGATGCGGCGATCTGGGGCGACAGCGTCGGCGCGGAGCTGGCGGTGGGCCTGGGTGAGCGCGCCGCAGTAAAGGGCGAGTCAGTGATGCAGATCACTTCCTCCTCCTGCCCACCCGCGCTCGACACCGCGCCGCCGGGTTCGGTCGATTGCACCGCGCACAGCCGCGACACGCTCGCCGCGCTGGTCGCCGATCCGCGCATCCGCACGGTCTACCTGGTCGCCGCCTACAGCGATTACGCGCCCGGCGATCAGGCAAGCTTGCTCGCCGGATACCGCCAGGCCGCCACTGTGCTTCACGGCGCGGGCAAGCGGCTGGTGCTGATCTACCCGATCCCCCAGCTTCCCTTCCCCGCGCCGACCGCACTGGGCCTCAGCGGAAAATGGGGCTGGGCGCTGGGTGCGTTCGGCGTACCCATCGCGACCTTCGACGCAGCGAACCGGCCATATACCGCGCTGCTCGACCAACTCAGCGCCAGCCTCGGCGCGAGCCGGATCCGCCCCGCCCGCGCGCTGTGCGGCGGCGGCCTCTGCCGCGCATGGCAGCCCGGCGCGGGCGTCCTCTATTTCGACAATCTCCATCTCAGCCTCGCCGGGGTGCGCCACGTCCTCGCGCAGGAGGCGGCGCAGTGAGACTGATCGCCGCTCTCAGGCGCCGCGTCTCGCCCGCCATCACCGGCGAAGCCGGCGAGGCGCAGCGCAACTATTGGCGCGCGGTCGCCACGCTCGCGAGCGGCAGCTTCGCATCGCAATTGGTGGGCATCCTCTCGATGCTGGTCCTCGCGCGCATCTATGCGCCCGACGAGTTCGGCAGCTATACCCTGTTCTTCACCATCGCCGGGCTGCTCAGCCTCGTCGCGACCGCAAAATATGACGGCGCGGTGTTCCTCGCGCGCCGCACGTCAGAGGCGGCGCAACTGGCGATGCTGGCGGCGGCGATCTCGGGCATTCTCGGGCTGGTGATCCTCGCCTTCGCGCCGTTCGCCAACATGATGCTGGCGGACGTGACACGGTATCCCATCGCTTTCGTGGTGCTGCTCGCGGCGGCGACCACCAGCGGCGGCGTGATGGCGGCGACGGTCGCCTGGGCCACCCAGATCCAGCAATTCGGCGCGATCACCGCAGCGCGGCTGGCGCAGGCGCTGATCGGCGCGGGGGTCTCGATCGCGCTCGGCTTCGCGCATTGGGACGCGACCGGGCTGATTCTCGGCTTCGTCGCGGGCCAGATCGCGATCAGCGCGTATCTGATCGTCCGGCTGGGCTTCATGCCCCATGTCCGCGCCTTCAGGATGCGCGCGGCGCGGGCGCGGGCGAAGCGCCACGCCAATTTCCCCAAATTCCTGCTGGCCAGCGAATTGCTCAACTATGCGGGCGGCAATCTCTTCATTCTGGTCACCCCGCCGCTGTTCGGCCCCGCGACGCTCGGCCAATATTCGCTGGGCTTCCGGCTGGCCGCCTTGCCGCTCAACCTGATCAGTTTTTCGATGGGCAGCGTCTTTCGTTCGGCGATCAGCCCGCAGCACCTCGCCCCCGCGCAGATTCCCGCGCTGTTCCGGGCGACCTTCTGGCGGCTGTGCGCCGCGGGGCTGGTCTTCACGCTGCCGCTGCTGGTCGCGGGGCCCTTGCTGTTCCGCATCGTGTTCGGCGCGCAGTGGGAGCTGGCCGGGTTCTACGTCCAGATCCTCGCTCCCTATATGCTGGTCCGTTTCGTCGGCGGCCCGCTCACCGCCATGTCGGTCCGCGCGGGGCGGCAGCGGCTCGACACGCTCCTGCAGGCGCTGTTCGTGGTCGCGACGACCGCCGCGATCGGGATCGGCTGGTGGACTGCCAGCTTCACGGTGATGCTGATCGCCTTTTCGGTGCTTCAATCGCTGGTCTATATTCTTTATCTGGCGATCGGGTACCGGCTGGCGCTGGAACTCGCACAACCGGGCAAGGCGCGGACTTCATGATCGTCATCGTCGATTACGATGCGGGCAATATCGGCTCGGTCGCCAACATCTGCAAAAAGGCCGGGGGCAAGGCAGTGATCTCCGCCGACCCCGACGTCATCGCATCGGCGGGCAAGCTGATCCTGCCCGGGGTCGGCCATTTCGGGCGCGCGATGGAGCGGTTGAACGCCAGCGGCATCCGCGCCGCGCTCGATGCCGCGAAGGAACGCGGCGCGCCGATCCTCGGCATTTGCCTGGGCATGCAGTTGCTGACCCGGCACAGCGAGGAAGGCGATGCCGACGGTCTCGGCTGGATCGACGCCCGGGCGCGCCGCTTCGATCTGCCCGCCCCGCTCAAGGTGCCGCATATGGGCTGGAACGACGTGGTCTTCACTCGCCCCGACGTGCTGACCCAGGGCCTCGAAGACCCGCGCTTCTATTTCGTCCATAGCTATGTGGTGCAGAGCGACGACGAGAGCGCGGTGCTCGGCCGCACCGATTATGGCGGACCATTCGTTTCGGTGGTGCAACGAGATAATGTCTGGGGCTTTCAGTGTCACCCCGAGAAGAGCCATAAGTTCGGTCTAAACGTCATGCGCAACTTCATCGACAAAGTGCCCGAGCTGTGAGGGGGAACAGCGCCCGCATCATCCCCGTCCTGCTGCTGCGCGGCGACGGGCTGGTGAAGACGATCCGCTTCAAGGATCCCAAATATGTCGGCGACCCGATCAACGCGGTTCGGCTGTTCAACGACCTCGAAGTCGACGAGCTGACCTTCCTCGACATCGAAGCCTCGGGCAAGCGCCGCGAACCTCCCTATGAGCGCATAGCCGAGATCGCCGGCGAGGCCTTCATGCCGATCTGCTATGGCGGCGGCGTCACCGATTTCGATCAGGCGAGGCGGCTGTTCAAATCGGGAGTCGAGAAGATCGCGATCACCACGTCGCTGATCGAGAAGCCCGACCTGATCCGCGAGATCGCCGACACCTATGGCGAACAAGCCGTCGTTGCGGGGATCGACGTCAAGCGCGACGTGTTCGGCCGCTCGCGCGCGATGATCCGCGCGGGCAGCGGGAAGACCGGCATGGACCCGCTGGCGCTCGCGGAACGGGCGGCAAAGCTGGGCGCGGGCGAGATACTGCTCAACTCGATCGATCGCGACGGCACCGGGCAGGGCTACGATCTCGACCTCGTGAAGGCGGTCAGCGCCGCAGTGCCGATCCCGGTCATCGCGTCGGGCGGCGCAGGCGAACTGGCGCATATGCGCGCCGCGATCGACGCCGGCGCATCGGCGGCGGCGGCGGGCAGCCTTTTCGTCTATAAGGGGCCGCACCGTGCGGTGCTGATCAACTATCCCAGCCGCACGGTCCTGACCGACTTGCTCCGCTAGAGCTGGAACCGCGCCTTATAGGCGTCAAACCCCGCGATCATCTCTGCCTCGGCTTCGGCCGGCATCCGCATATGCGCGGGCCCTTCGGGAAAGACGTCGTGCGTCTGGCCCGCACCCTTGCCGGCGAGGTGCGCGTCGAAATGGATCATCATCTCGATCTCCTGCTCGTAATGCCGGCGGGCGAGGTTCGCGAGGCTGTCAGTGCGATAGAGTGGCGTCCTGACGATCGAGATCAAATCGCCCTTGTCCACCTCCTCGTCGATGAAATGGAGCGTGACGCCCAGTTCGACCTGGTCGCGGATCGACCATTTGAACGAGTCCAGCCCCCGCGCCGAGGGGATGATCCCCGGGTGCGCATTGATGATCCGGCGGCCGCGCACCGCTTCGGGCGAAAGGATTCCCGCGCCGGTAATCAGGTAATAATCGCACGCGCCAAGCCCAGCACCGCCATCCCATTCGACGAAGTCCAGCCCGTGCGCGCGCGCCATCTCGCGGGCGGGTGCGCCGTCGAACTGGGCGGGGCGATGCGCGAACAGCACCGCGCGTTCGGGACGCGCGCGAAAGGGAAGCGCGAAGACCGCCATGTCTCGCAGTCCACGCAGCAACAGCCCGCGCACGACCTGCTCCGTCTTGAGATGCGCCATGTCGTAGGTGATGATGCCGACGCGCTTGCCCGCCAGCGCTCCGTCTTGCCACGAACCCATCCCTCTGCGCCTCCCATCTCGTCGTCGCGGTCCGTCTAGCGGCGGGACGGGTTACTGCGCAACGCCTTGGCCCAATTGCGAAAGCGCCCGGCAACCGATAAGGGAGCGATAAATCCCGCACCGAGTATCAATTAATGTCCGCCCTGACTTATCGCGTGTGCTCGCGCTGCGTGATGGATACGACCGACCCTGATATCGAGTTCGACGACGCGGGCGTGTGCAACCATTGCCACACGCATCTTCGCTCGCTCGAAACCAATGTCGTGAAGGGCGACGCCGCCAAGGCGAAGGTCCAGGCGCTGGTCGATCAACTCAGGCGCGAAGGCCAGGGTAAGCCCTATGACTGCCTGATCGGCATCAGCGGCGGCGTGGACAGCAGCTATCTCGCTTGGCTGGTCAAGGATCTGGGCCTGCGCCCACTCGCGCTCCATCTCGATTCCGGCTGGAATTCGGAGATCGGAGTCCGCAACATCGACAAGATCGTCGACAAGCTCGGCATCGATCTGGTCACGCACGTCATCGATTGGGAGGAATATAAGGACATCCAGCGGTCCTTCCTCAAGGCCGGTGTTCCCGATGTCGAAGTGCCCAGTGATCACGCGATCATCGCCGCGCTCTACAACGTCGCCCGCAAGCACGGCATCAAGACGATCGTCAGCGGCCATAACGACGCGACCGAGAGCCATCTGCCGCGCGCTTGGTCTCAGGGGCATCTCGACTACGGCTATATCCGCGACATCCATACGCGGTTCGGATCGGGCAAGATCTCGACCTTCCCGACGATCGGCTTTTTCCGCTATATGAACAATCTGACCAAGGGCATGAACCTGGTCTACCTGCTCAACTTCGTCGATTATTCGCGTGAGATCGCGCTGGATCGCATCATGAACACGCTCGACTGGGTCGATTATGGCGGCAAGCACCATGAGAGCATCTTCACGCGCTGGTATCAGGGCGTCTACCTCACGCGGAAGTTCGACTACGACAAGCGCAAGACCCACCTGTCGAGCCTGATCTCGAGCGGGGAAATCACGCGCGATCAGGCGCTCGCGAAGCTGCAGCAGCCGCCCTATGACGAGGATGTGCAGGAGCAGGACTGCGATTACGTCGCCAAGAAGCTGGGCTTCACCCGCGCCGAGCTCGACGCGATCATCCGCGATGAACCCAAGGCTTACAAGGACTTCAATTCCTATCTGAAAGTCTTGAACAATCCGCTCTTCACCGCCGCGCGCAAGGCGCGCAAGGCCGTGCTGCGCGCGACCGGGCGGGCCTGACGCCGGGTGCGGATCGCCTATTTCACCGAATGGTCGCCTTACGAGAGCTCGGGCGTTCTCAAGAAGCTGATCGGGCAGGTCCGCGCGTGGCGCGAGCTTGGCCATGAAGCGACGCTCTTCACCATGGGCCCGCGCCGCGACGCGCCCTTCGCGCTCGATTTCGCGGAACTGGGGGAGGCGTTCGGGGCGATCGACCAGCGATCGCTCGAGAAATACCGTTTCGCCCGGCTCGGCTTCGCCAACAAGATCGCCAGCGCAGCGATGGTGGCGAAGCGGCTGCGCGAATACCGGCCGGACGTGATTTATTACCGCCAGCAGGGGCTCTGGTATCCCGGGCTCGGCTCGATCCTCTCCGCCGCGCCATCGGTGCTCGAAGTCAACACGATCGAAGAGGCCGAGGCGGGGCGCTGGGGCAAGGCCTATGCGCTCGCCTATCGCCTGACTGGCGACCGCGCTTTCGAGCTGACCGACGCGCAGGTCTGCGTGACCGACGAGATTGCGAAGCACTATGCCCGTTTCGGCAAACCCGCCTGCGTCATCGCGAACAGCCTCGATCAGGCGCCGCGCGCGCTGGCGCCCGCCGCCAATGCCGCTCCCGCCTTCGTCTTCGTCGGATCCGCCACGGTGGGTGCGGACAGCTGGCACGGCGTCGACAAGATCGTCGCGCTCGCCCGGGCGCTGCCTGAGAGCGCGTTCAACGTGGTCGGCATGCACGCCGCCGATCTGGGCATCGCGGACGTGCCCGCGAACATGCGCTTCCACGGCCCCCTGCACGGCGAGGCGCTGATCGACGTGTACCGGGTCAGCGATATCGCGATCAGCACGCTGGCGCTCCATCGGCTGGGCATGGCCGAAGCCTGCCCGCTCAAGACCCGCGAATATCTGATCCACGGGCTGCCGGCGATCGTCGGGTATTCCGAGGCGGAGGAAGGCTTGGCGGGCGTCGATTACGTTCTCGATATCGGCAACCATGAGGGCAACGTCGCCCAATCGATCGAGGCGATCCGCGCCTTCTCGGACCGCTGGAACGGCCGCCGCGTCACCGCGAATCTCGATTTCCTCACCAGCCGCTTCAAGGCGCAGCAGCGCATCGACTTTTTCGAACGGATATTGGAGACCTCCCGCTGATGGCCAAGCTCCTCACGATCGTCGGCGCGCGGCCTCAATTCGTGAAGGCCGGCCCGGTCTCGCGCGCGTTCAAGGCGGCAGGGGTGACCGAAGTGATGGCGCATACCGGCCAGCATTTCGACGCCAATATGTCCGACATCTTCTTCGAAGAACTGGAGATCGCGACCCCGGCCTATAATCTCGACATCCATGGCGGCACGCACGGCGCGATGACCGGGCGGATGCTCGCCGCGATCGAGCAGGTCTGCGTCGACGAAAAACCCGGCGCGGTGCTGATCTATGGCGACACCAATTCGACCCTCGCCGGCGCGCTCGCCGCGTCGAAGCTTCATATCCCGGTGCTGCATGTCGAGGCCGGGCTGCGCTCGTTCAATCGCGCGATGCCGGAGGAGATCAACCGCGTCGTCGCCGATCATCTGAGCACCCTGCTCTTCTGCCCCAGCGGCGCCGCGGTCAGCCATCTGGCGAACGAGGGCATTACCAAGGGCGTCCACCGCGTCGGCGACGTGATGTACGACGCCACCCTCTTCGCTCAGGCCCGCGCCGAGGCGCATATGGGCGCGCTGGAGACGTTGGGCGTCGCGCCCGGCGGCTATGCGCTCTGCACGCTCCACCGCGCCGAGACGACCGATGATTCCGCGCGCCTGCGCCAGGCGCTCGCTTTCCTGCGCGACCAGGCCGGCGGGCTGCCGATCGTCTGGCCGATCCACCCGCGCACCCGCGGCGTGGTCGAACGCGAGGGCATCGCGCTCGACGGGATCATCATCACCGATCCGGTGGGCTATTTCGACATGCACGCTCTGCTCGCCAAGGCGGCGATGGTCTTCACTGATTCGGGGGGCTTGCAGAAGGAAGCCTATTTCCACCGCGTACCCTGCGTCACGCTGCGCGACGAGACCGAATGGGTCGAGACGATCGACGCGGGCTGGAACCGGCTCTGGACCGTACCGGAATTCGCCTCGCCCCGGCGCGAGATCGACGATTATGGCGAGGGCGACGCCGCGGCGAAGATCGCGGCGCTGGTGGCGGAATTTCTAGGCTAACGCCGCGGCGTAGATCTCGCCCAGCGCCCGCGCGAACGCCTCCGGGCAATGCTCGGCCCTGATCTTGGCGAGCGCGGCCGCACCCTTGCGCGCGATCGCGCTGCGATCCCCGGCGATTTCCCCGAGGATCCGCTCGATCTCCACCTCAAGCGCCGCCGACAACCGCGCCCGCTGCGCATCGGTGTGATCGGCGATATGAACGGCGTTGGTCGTCCAGTCGTCGGGCACCGGGATCACCCAGCCGACGCTGTCATTGTTGATCTCGGGCATCGCGCGGATATCGGTGGTGATGACCGGGCATCCCGCCGCCTGCGCCTCGACCGCCGAATAGCCATAGGTATCCGCCCAGGTCGGCAGCAACGCGACATGGCTGCGGCGGAACAGGTCGAGCACGTCCGGATTGGCCAGCCGCTCGCGATGGACGATGGCATCGGGCCATTTCGCGATCAGCCGCCTGGCTTCGTCCTGGTCGGCGCGGGTGCTGCGAGTCTCGTCGTCGCCAAATTGCAGCGTCGAGACGATGGTGAGGTGGAGCGGCAGGCCCCGGGCCAACAACCGGTCGAACGCGCGCAATATCTCGCGCCCCCCCTTCACGAAGAACAGTGCGCCGACGATGGCGAATCGGATCGGCCCGGTCTCCGCCCAGATTTCGGACTTGTCCTCGATCAGCGCCGCCTGGGGTGGATGCAGCACCGTGATCTTGGGCTCTATCGCCGCCGCCAGATCGGGCCATTTCGCCATCACCGATCGCTGGAAATTGGCAGTGCATTCGGAGATCGCGATCAGCCGCCGGCACGGATCGCCCGCCATCAGCTTCAATCCCCAGGGGATCGCCCAGGGCCGTTCATAGTCCCAACGCGGCAGTGCGGTTTCGAAGGTGGTGATCCACGGCACGCTGCCCATGCTGACCGTGTTGAAGAAGTGGAGCAGATCGACGCCCTTCGCCCCCCATTGCAGATTGCCGAGCATCGGATCGATATAGTTGAACGCCTTGAGCAGCGCGTAATCGGGATAGCGGAATATATTGCCGGCGCGCACGAACCGGGCGCCGGGCACCTTCGCGTCGAGGAAGTTGCGCGCCGCTCCGTAATGGCGCTGGGTCGTGCCGACGGTAATCATCGGCGCGACCGATAGCGGGGCTACACTATTGCCGCATAGTGCTTTCTCGTTCGGGCGATCCTGACTATAGCCCCCCAACCGGGCCATTCGCGCGCCGGGGCCAATCCCAGGGGATCACATGCAGCGAGTTCTTGTTACCGGCGGCGCAGGCTTTATCGGGTCGCATGTCGTGGACGAACTCGTGGCGCGCGGCGACGACGTCCATGTCATCGACAATTTCTTCAACGGCCGGCGCGAGCATCTGAACCTGCCCGCCGATCGCGTCCATGAAGGCGATCTGCGCGACGCGGCGTGGATGAAGGAGACGCTCGCGAAGATCGCGCCCGAGCGGGTGTTCCACCTCGCGGCGATCCACTTCATCCCCTATTGCAACGATCACCCCACCGAAGCGGTGATGATCAACATCCAGGGCACGCAGAATTTGCTCGATGCCTTGCCCGGCTCGGTCGAACGCATCTTCTTCGCCTCCACCGCCGCGGTCTATCCGCCCAAGGAAGGCGAGCATCTCGAAACCGACCCAATCGACCCGATGGACATCTATGGCGCGACCAAGGCCGCCGGCGAGGCGCTGGTGCGCGGCTGGGGCGCGGGGAGCGGCAAGGCCGTCGCGGTCGGCCGGCTGTTCAACGCCGTCGGCCACCGCGAAACCAACCCGCATCTGCTGCCCGACATCATGGACCAGCTGAATGTCGGCGTGCGCACGCTCCATCTCGGCAACCTGGATCCGCGCCGCGACTTTATCGACGCACGCGACATGGCCCGCGCGATCCTCGCCGCCAGCGACTATGTGTCAAGCGGCGCGGACGTGTTCAATATCGGCGCGAACAAGCAATATAGCGTCGTCGAAGTGGTCGAGATGTTCGGCAAGGGCCTCGGCGAGAAGATCGAGATCGTCCAGGATCCGGCCCGGGTCCGCAAGGTCGAGCGCCCCAGCCTGCTGGCGGGCATCGGCAAGCTTTCGAACGCGACCGGCTGGAAACCCGAGATCGACTTGCAGCAGACGCTGAACGAGCTGCTGGCCTGACACAGCCGATGCGCGTCGCGATCATCAATCACGGCATTTTCCCGTTCCTGATGGGCGGGATGGAGCGCCACACCCATTTCCTCGCCAGCCATATGGCGGCGGCGGGGGCCGAAGTGGAAGTGATCGTCCCCGCGCTCACCCCGGCGCGGACCGCCGAATTCGCGGCGGCGGGCAATCCGTACAAGCTGGTCCAGTTCGGCTGGCCTCGATCGAAGCTGTGGCTGCGCTCCAACTATCTTTTCTCGAAAGCCGCCGCGCCCTATCTCGCCGGGGGCAGGTTCGATGCGGTCTATTGCCAGGGATTCAGCGGCTGGGCCTATCTCGCGGGCAAGGGCGCAAAGGCCGTCACCGTCTACAATCCGCACGGGCTGGAGATGTTCAAGTCCGTGGGCGCGGAAGCGATCCTCAAGAGCCTGCCGATGCGCTGGGCCGGGCGCGAACAGGCGCGGCTCGCCGATTGCACGGTTTCGCTGGGCGGCGGGCTGACTCGCGAAGTCCGCGACTTCCTCAAGGTGCCCGACAGCCGCATCGAAGTCCTGCCGAACGCAGTCGACCTCGACTATATCGACTGCTTTCCCAAGGGCGCGAAGGCGCAGGGCGGACCGGCGCGCTTCGTGTTCGTCGGGCGGCTGGAGCACAACAAGGGCGTCTCCTATCTGTGTGAGGCTTTTTCGGGGATCGACGGCGCGCATCTGACGATCATCGGATCGGGCCCGCTCGGCGAAGAGCTGAAGGCGCGGTTCGCGGGCCCCAATATCGAATTCGCCGGGCGCCTCGAAGACCCGGAGATGTTCGCGCGCTATCACGCCAGCGATGGCTTCATCTTCGCCAGCCTTTACGAAGGCATGCCAACTGTCATCCTCGAAGCGATGGCGTGCAATCTGCCGGTGATCGCCACCGATATCGGCGCGGTCACGACAATGGTGGGGGTGGCCAATGGCTTCGTCGTCGCCCCGGGATCGAGCGAGCAGCTCGCGCAAGCCGTCCGAGCCTTCCTCGCGCTGCCCTGCGAAGCCCGCTCGGCGATGGGCGAGGCCTCGCGCGCCCGGGCCGAAACCTTGACCTGGCAAAGGGTCGCCCGCATGACGCTCGACACAATCGAACGCCGCTTGTCCACGCGCGAACCGCGCGGCTGATCCGAGGAAGCAATGGGTCTCAAACACGCCGTTTTGCAGGCTATCTGCCGCCTTCCGGTGCGTGGCCGCCACCGGCTGGCCAACCGGTTCGGCGGGGGCGGGACCGAGACGTTGCCGATCGGCGAGATCACGCTGCCGCTCGATCTGTCGCTCGAATTCCACCGCTATGTCTATTACGGCATCTATGAGGGCGATTTCGTCGCACACCTGCGCAGGACGCTGCGCCCGGGCGACACCTTCATCGATCCGGGCACCAATATCGGCTATATTTCCGCCGTCGCCGCCAATCTGGTCGGGCCGGCGGGGAAGGTCATCGCGCTGGAGCCTTCGCGGACCTGCCATGACCGGCTCAAATCCTATCTGGCCGCGCCCAATCTCGAACTGCTGATGGCCGCGATCCATTCGCGTTCGGGCAAGGCGCGTTTCTTCGATACGCCGCGCGTGCTGCTTCGCGGCTTCGCCTGCCTCGCCGAAGTCGAGGAGCCCGAGGACGGCACCGGCTATGAAGTCGATGCCTGGACGGTCGATGACATCTGCGCCGCGCGGGGCCTCGCCGCCGTCCGCTACCTCAAGCTCGATGTCGAGGGCGCCGAGTTGATGGCGCTTCAGGGCGCCACGCGAATGCTGGCGGAGGCAGCGATCGACTATATCCTGGTCGAGACCGAATTCTCTCGCCCGGTCACTGCGGAGATCAATGCGCTGCTCGCGGGCAATGGCTACCGCCCGTTCAAGGCCGATCCGTCGGGGCGGCTCCACGCGGTCCCCGTCGCCGATCTGAAGCAGGGCCGGTTCGACGTGATCTGGGCTTCGCCGCGGATGCCCGATTGAACCGCCCGCGATGACCGCGCCCCGCCTCTTCTATCTCGACGATATCCCGACGCCCTATCGGCTGGGCGTGCAGAAGCGCGTCGCGGAGGAGTGGCCGGGCGAATTTCGCCTCGCCTTTTGCGCCGAAAGCGAGCCGGGCCGCGAATGGACCCTCGATTATGGCGATCTGAAGCCTGAATTCCTCGACGGGAAGCAGTGGCGTCCCTCGGGCCAGGTCAATCCCTTCTCGTATAAATGGAATCCCGGCGTCGCCCGCGTGCTCGATGCGTGGCAGCCCGATGTCGTGATCCTCTCGGGCTATGTTCACCCGACCATGTGGCGCGCCGCACGCTGGTGCCGCCGCAACGGCGTGCCCTATGGGATGAGCTGCGAGACCAGCGCGCGCAGTTCCTCGACCAGCGGGTGGCGTTGGGCGGTCAAGCGCGCGGTCTCGGGCTGGCTGGTGCGCGGCATGGCATTCGGGCTGCCGGTCGGGCGCGAGGCCGCCGAGTATCTCCGCGCCTTTGGCCCCACGGCCGCGCCGATGCACTTTTTCCCCAACACGCCGGATACCACGCCGATCGTCGCCGAGGCCGCACGGCTCGCCGCGACGGGCGGCGAAGAGCCGCTGCGCGCCGAGCTCGGCATCGCGCCGGATGCGTCGATCCTGCTGTTCGTCGGCCGCCTGATCGAGGCCAAGCGCCCGCTCGACGCGGTGCGCGCCTTTCGTGACGCCGCGGGAGCCGGCAATGCGGTGCTCGTCATCGTCGGCGATGGCGACCAGATGGCGATGCTGCGCGAAGCCGCGGCGAGCGATCCGCGCATCGTCTTTACCGGCTGGCTCAAGGATCCGGTGCTGATCGCCGGGCTGATGTCGATCGCGACCGCGATGATCCTTCCCTCTTCGCACGAGCCCTGGGGCGCGGTGGTCAATGAAGCGATGGCGGCGGGCACGCCGGTCATCTCGTCGGACCGGGTGGGCGCGGCGAGCGAGCTGATTCAGGACGGCGAGAATGGCTATCTGGTGCCCGTCGGCGACGTGGCCGGCATCGCCGCCGCGATCGGCAAGCTGCTCGCCGATCCCCAGCTCGCGGCCGGCCTGGGCGCCGCCGCGCGCGCTACGGCAATCGCCCAGGGCGAGGAATTTGCCGCGAACAACTTGATTTCAGGCGCATTGGCGGCGACGAAGCAAGGGACCAAGGAAAGCTTCGATGCCGCCTGACCGCGCAACCCCTGCCCTGACCGAGTATCGCCCGTCATGAGCGGACTGCTGCCCGCGCTGTTCGGCTGGGACGATCCCGCGCCGAAATCGACCCGGATGCCGCCGCTGTTCGGGTTCGCGTTGCTGGTAACGGTCGTCACCTTCTACCTCGCCAATTCCTATTCCGTGGCGCTCACCGATTTCCTGTCCAACGGGAAATGGGTTCCGCAGATCGGAGTGACGCTCGTTGCGGCGTATATGCTCTATTCGCGGCCCTCCCCCACCCTTCCGCTCCCGCTGCTGTTGCCGTTGCTCGCCATGCTCGCGATCGCCACCGTCGGCGTCTGGAGCAGCGTCGATCCCAATTACAGTCTCCTGTCGCTCGTCACGATCGCGGGCACGGTGGTCGGCGGCTATCTGATCTCCGCGCTGATCGTCGCGACCGATTCGCGCCGGGCTTATTTCGAGCTGTTGGGGATGCTCGGACGGATCGTGATCGTCGTCACGATATTGTTCGCGCTCGCCGGGCTCAATCTCGGCCGCGGCGCCGGCCTGACCGCATGGTCCGACAACCCCAACACGCTCGCGCTGATCATGGCGCCGTCGCTGGTGGTGTTCATGGCGGGCTGCATCGAGCGGCGTCCGGGCTGGCCTGTCTGGCACGCGGCCTTCTTCATCGTCGGCTTCTATTTGCTCTGGGCGACCAACTCGCGCGCCTCGGCGATCTGGATCGGCCTGTCGCTCGGCGCTTTCTGGATCTACCGGCGCGGGCCCGGCTTCAGCGTCCTTCTCGCGATGATCACACTGATCGTCCTGATCGGATGGTGGAACCCGATCCGGGCCTATGCGATCGACGTGCTGGGGTTGCGCTGGTCGGTCCGCAATATCGGCATCAGCCCGCTCAGCGGCCGCGAGGAAGTGTGGCGCATCGGCTGGCAGCTGTTCAAGGAGCGCCCGCTCAACGGCTATGGGCTGGGCAGCTCGCAGGAGCTGATCCGGGGCGAGATGTGGAAATTCGTGCGCCACCAAGGCCTGCACTTCCACTCATCCTACATCATGGTGATGGTCGAGCTGGGCATTTTCGGGTTGCTCGCGTTCGCGGCCGCGATGTTCAGCACGCTGGGCCGCGCGATCGCCGATTCGGGGCGGACGCGCATTCTGCCACGCGAAAACTGGCCGCTCGCGGCGTTGCCCTTCGCTTTGATCGTGGGCTCGCTCGGCCATGCGGTGTTCGAATCCTGGCTGCTCGCCGCGGGCAACGCGAACATGCTGCTGTTCTGGACCTGGGTGTGGATGGTCCATCACCAGGCGCAAGTGAAGATCCGCGCCAGGATCGTCCGTGAAGCGCCGCCCGCGCCCCTGCCCGCCGGCGCCGCGCTTCCGGCGCGATGAGGCTTTTCCTCGCGGGCGCAAGCTTCGATCCGGATACCGGTGGCCCGGCCTATTCGGTCCCGGCGCTCGGCGCGGCGCTGGCGAAGCTGGGGATCGAAGTGGGCCTGTGGTCGCCCGACGGCACCGGCACCACCTCTCCCACCGTGCCCCGCCAGCCCGGCCTAACGCCGCTTACGGGCGCGCTCGCCGAAGCGCTGGACCGGTTCGGCACGCCCGACCTGATCCACGACAACGGCATCTGGCTTCCCCATAACCACGCCATTGCCGGGATCGCCCGCAAACGCCGCATCCCGCGCGTGGTGAGCCTGAGGGGCATGCTCGAGCCTTGGGCGATCAACCATCGCCGGATGAAGAAGCGCCTCGCCTGGCTGCTCTATCAGCACCGCGACCTTGCCACCGCCGATTTGCTCCACGCCACCGCGGAAATCGAGGAAACCAACGCCCGCGCGCTAGGCCTCAAGGGCCGCTTCGCCGTAGTCGCCAATGGCGTCGCCCTGCCGGACCACGCCGCGACCGACCGCCTCGCGCCGACGCCGCGTGGGCTACGCACGGCGCTGTTCCTCAGCCGCATCCACCCCAAGAAGGGCCTGCCGATGCTGGTCCGCGCCTGGGCGCGATTGGCGTCCAAGGGTTGGCAGCTCGTCCTCGCCGGTCCCGACGAGGACGGCCACAGCGCCGAAATCGCCGCGCTGATCGCCGAACTCGGGCTCGGCGGGGCGGTCCATCTGCGCGGGCCGGTTTATGGCGCGGAGAAGGAAGCCTTGTTCCAGACCGCCGACCTGTTCGTCCTGCCCACCTATAGCGAGAATTTCGGCATAGCGGTGGCGGAGGCGCTCGCCTATGAGGTGCCCGTGCTCACCACGCGGGGCGCGCCCTGGGAACCGCTGGTCACCGAAAGGTGCGGCTGGTGGGTCGATCCGGAGGAGGATGCGATCCTCGCCGGGCTGAGCGAAGCGATCGCGCTTCCGGATGCGGTGCGCGACGAAATGGGCGCAAGGGGAGCCGCCATGGTGGCGGAGCGGTTCGATTGGGGCGGTATCGCGATGCAGTTTCACCGCCATTACGACGCGCTGCTGGCCGGGTGAGCGAACCCGTCCCCGATCTTGGCGCCTATACGCCTCCCCGCGATTTCGCGCGTGGCCGCTCTGCGCTGACCGAATTGGCGTGGATGGTCGTACAGGCGCTCTTCGTCTCCTCCTTCCTGCCCGGCAGCGGCCATCGCCGCTTCCTGCTCCGGCTGTTCGGCGCGGCCATCGGACAAAAGGTCGTCCTCAAGCCCGGCATTCGCGTCAAATTCCCGTGGCGGCTCAGCATCGGCGACCATAGCTGGATCGGCGAGCACGCCTGGATCGACAATCTCGCGCCCGTCACCATCGGCAATGACTGTTGCGTGTCGCAGGGCGCATATCTCTGCACCGGCAGCCATGACTGGACCTCCTCCAGCTTCGGCCTGATCACGCGCCCGATCACGCTGGAACCCGGTGCATGGGTCGCGGCCAGGGCGGTGGTCGGTCCCGGCGTGACCGTGGGCCGTGGCGCGGTGCTCGGCCTCGGCAGCGTCGCGACGCGCGACCTCAAGCCCTGGACCGTCTATGCGGGAGTTCCCGCCACTCCCATCAAGCAGCGCGCCATCGCGCCATCACACAAGGAACCGACACTCTGATGCTCGACCAGCTTCTCGATCGAGTGGAACGCCGCGATTTCACCATCGGCATCATCGGCCTCGGCTATGTCGGCCTGCCGCTGGCGCTGACCGCCGTGGCCAAGGGCTTCCGCGTCCTCGGTTTCGATGTCGAGCAGGCGCGCGTCGATCAGATCATGGCGGGCGGCACCGTGATCAAGCATATCCCGGGCGAGCAATTCGCCGCGCCTATCGCGGAGCGCCGCTTCGAAGCGACCAGCGACATGGCGCGCCTTGCCGAGCCCGACGCGGTCCTGATCGCGGTGCCCACCCCGCTCGACAAGCACCAGGATCCGGACCTCAGCTATGTGCGGAAATCGACCGAATCGATTGCCGCGGCACTTCGCCCCGGGCAGCTCGTCGTGCTCGAATCGACCACCTGGCCCGGCACCACGCGCGAAGTGATGCTGCCGATCCTCGAAGCCGGCGGGCTCAAGGCCGGGCGCGAGTTCTTCCTCGCTTTCTCGCCCGAGCGCGAGGATCCGGGCAACGCCAAGTTCAGCAACGCGGCCATCCCCAAAGTGGTCGGCGCCGACGACGATGAGTCGCTCAAGCTCGCCTGTGCGCTCTACGATGCACTGGTGACCGGCACCGTCCCCGTCTCCAGCTCTGCCACTGCCGAGGCCGTGAAGCTCACCGAAAACATCTTCCGCTCGGTCAACATCGCGCTGGTCAATGAGCTCAAGATCATCTTCGACCAGATGGGGATCAACGTCTGGGAAGTGATCGACGCGGCGAAGTCCAAGCCGTTCGGCTATATGGCCTTCTATCCCGGCCCGGGGCTGGGCGGGCACTGCATTCCGATCGACCCCTTCTACCTCACCTGGAAGGCCAAGGAGTTCGAGACCTCGACGCGCTTCATCGAGCTGGCCGGGCAGATCAATACCGCAATGCCCAATTACGTCGTCGCGCGCCTTGCCGAGGCATTGGACCGCCAAACCGGGCGCGGGCTCAATGGCTCGAAGATCCTGCTGATCGGCATGGCGTACAAAAAGAATGTCGATGACATGCGCGAGAGCCCCGCCCGCAAACTGACACTCCTTCTTGAGGATCGCGGCAGCATTGTCGATTATCACGACCCGCACATTCCAGAGATCCCGATGATCCGTGATCACCCCGAACTCGCCGGCCGCAAATCGGTTGCCCTCACCGCCGCCAACATTGCCGCCTATGACGCGGTTCTGGTCGCGACCGATCATGACGAGGTCGATTGGGCGCACGTCGTCGAGCATGCGAAGCTGGTGATCGACACCCGCAACGTCTGCGCGAATCTGCCCCAGGACAAGGTGGTGCGCGCCTGATGTCGAACGAGATGCAGGAACGCCCCGAGCATCCCGGCGTGCTGATCCACGAAAGCAGCTATGTCGATTCCCCGGCAAAGATCGGCGAGGGCACCAGAATCTGGCATTTCAGCCACGTCCTCGGCGGCACCGAGATCGGTCGCAATTGCTCGCTCGGCCAGAACGTGATGGCCGGGCCCGACGTGATGATCGGCGACAATTGCAAGATTCGGAACAATGTCAGCATCTATGCCGGCGTCACCCTCGACGAAGGCGTATTTTGCGGGCCGAGCTGCGTCTTCACCAACGTCAACAATCCCCGCGCCGAAATGCGCCGAGTGGACGAGGCGCGGCCCACCTTCGTCCAGCGCGGCGCTTCGATCGGGGCGAATGCGACGATCGTGTGCGGCTACACGTTGGGCGAATATTGCTTCATCGGCGCGGGCGCGGTGGTGACCGACGATGTCCCGGCCTATGCGGTGATGGCGGGGGTACCCGCGCGGCGGATCGGCTGGATGAGCAAGGCCGGGGCACGGCTGGGCGCGGACCTGGTCTGCCCTATCGATGGATCGACATACAGGGAAGCGCATGGCGGACTCGAACGCATCGACTGAAGGGCGCAGGATCGAGTTCATCGATCTCGCCGCGCAACAGGCGCGCCTGCGTCCCCGGATCGACGCGGCGATCGCGCGCGTGCTCGATCATGGCCAATATATCATGGGGCCGGAGATCGCCGCGTTCGAAGACGCGCTGGCGGACCTGACCGGGGCGAAGCACGTCATTTCCTGCGCGAGCGGGACGGATGCGCTGCTGATCGGGATGATGGCGCTGGGGCTCAAGCCCGGCGACGCGGTGCTCTGCCCCGGCTTCACCTATACCGCCACGCCCGAGGCGATCGCGCTGCTTGGCGCGACGCCGATCTTCATTGATGTCGACGCCAACGACTTCAACGTCGATCCCACCAAGATCGCGGGCGGGATCGCGCTGGCGAAGGAAAAGGGCCTGAACCCCGTGGGGATCATCGTGGTCGATCTCTTCGGCCTCCCCGCCAATTACCAAGCCATTGCCCGAGCGGCGGGCGAGATGTGGATCATGGCCGACGCCGCCCAGTCGCTCGGCGCGCATTCGCCGCAGGGTAAGGTCGGCACCTTCGGCACGATCACCGCGACCAGCTTCTTCCCGGCCAAGCCGCTCGGCTGCTACGGTGATGGCGGCGCGATCCTGACCGGCGATGCGGGGCTGGCCGCCATCTGCGAGAGCATCCGCCTCCATGGCCGCAGTCCTATCGACAAGTACGATATCGAGCGGATCGGCGTGAATGGCCGGCTCGACACGCTCCAGGCCGCGATTCTGATCGAGAAGCTGACGGTGTTCGAAGAGGAAGTCGCGCTGCGCCAGCAAGTCGCCGCGCGCTACAACGCCGCCTTCGCCGATGTGGCGGCCACCCCGCCGATGCCCGAAGGCACCACCTCGGTCTGGGCGCAATACACGCTCAAGGTGCCCGCGAGCCGCCGCGACGCGATCCAGGCGGCGCTCAAGGCCGATGGTGTCCCCACCGCGGTCTATTACCCGCGCCCGCTCCACCATCAGGGCGCGTATCGCCACTATCCGTTCGTCGGCAACGGCCTGCCCGCTTCGGAGGCGCTGTCCGCCGAAGTGCTGAGTCTCCCGATGCACCCCTACCTCTCCGCCGAGGAGCAGGATTACATCATCGAGCGCGTCCGCGATGCGCTCCAGAACGAAGGTTGACCCGGTGACTCTGGAAACGCTGCAAAAGAAGAAGATCCTGGTCACCGGCGGCGCCGGCTTCATCGGCAGCCATTTGTGCGAGCGGCTGCTCGCCGAGGGCTCCGACGTGCTGTGCGTCGACAATTTCTTCACGGGGCAAAAGGCCAATGTCGCGCACTTGCTCGCGAACCCGAATTTCGAGATCCAGCGCCACGACGTGACCTTCCCGCTCTATGTCGAGGTCGATGAGATCTACAATCTCGCCTGCCCCGCTTCGCCGGTCCATTACCAGCACGACCCGGTCCAGACGACCAAGACCAGCGTCCACGGCGCGATCAATATGCTCGGCCTAGCCAAGCGCGTCGGCGCCAAGATCTTCCAGGCCTCGACGTCAGAGGTTTATGGCGACCCCGATGTCCATCCCCAGCCCGAGGAATATTGGGGCAACGTCAATCCGATCGGCTTCCGTTCCTGCTATGACGAAGGCAAGCGCTGCGCCGAGACCCTGTTCTTCGATTACCACCGCCAGCACGGCACCCGGATCAAGGTCGCGCGCATCTTCAATACCTATGGGCCGAACATGCATCCCAATGACGGGCGCGTGGTTTCGAACTTCATCGTCCAGGCGCTAATGGGGACCGACATCACCATCTATGGCGACGGCCAGCAGACGCGCAGCTTCTGCTTCGTGAGCGATCTGGTGGAGGGGTTCATTCGCCTGATGGGAACCGGTGACACAGTCACCGGTCCGATCAACCTCGGCAATCCGGGCGAGTTCACGATGATCGAACTGGCCGAGGCAGTGATCCGCCTGACCGGTTCCAAATCGCAGCTGGTCCACAAGCCTTTGCCCTCGGACGATCCCCGCCAGCGCAAGCCCGATATCGCCAAGGCGCAGTCGATCCTCGGCTGGGAGCCCAAGGTGCAGCTCGAGGAAGGGCTGACCGCGACGATCGCCTATTTCGACAAGGTGCTGAACGACAGCGGCATCGCCCGCCGCTGAGGCGTCAGTCTACCGCATTCCCGTCGGTCGAATTGCCCACGGGCTCGCCGCTCTTTTCGACCGGCGCTTCGGTATCCTGGACCACGCGGGCGCGGACGATCCTGACCTCGGCGATGCTGGTCGATGCCGGCCCCGAACTGTCGATCGCCGAGAAAATCAGCTCGACCCAGTAGAAGCGGCAACGGCTGTCGTTCGCGACGATGAACGGCCTGTCGAGGTCGCCTTCGACCTTCTCGGTGAAGGAGGCGATCGTCTCATCCGCCGATTCGGCGCACCGCACGCGCACGTGCAAATCGCTGCCGCGCGTGAAATCGGCGCGGCCCAGCTTGATCAGCAACTGGTACGATTCCGGCGGCAGCGCGACCAGTTCGCGCGCGACAGTGCCGCTCGATCCGGCGATTGCGTTGATGTTCAGCGTCCCGCGCGATTCATCGACCGCCGCGCCGATCCGCCCGTCGCTCATCAGCTCCCAATCGAGCGGGGGCATTTGGGGTGTCTGGTCGAAGCTCCCATTGCGCAGGAGGTTGTCGGTGTCGCTGGGAATGACGGGCAGACTCTTGGCATAGCTCAACGCCAGATCCATCCGCCGCGCGCGGATGAATGCCCGCATCAGCACCATGTCGGTGTCGCCAGGCGCCTCGCCCCGGGCAAGCATGCGCGACCGCAGCACTTCGCCATTGGGCAGCGCCAAATCGTCGGCGGCCACCGCGCCCCAGAAATCCCTTTCCCAGGCCGGCTTGGCGCGCAGCAGTTGCTGGAACACGGGAATCGTCTCGGGATTGCTCAGCGCGCGGGCGAGCGCGGGCATATATTGCATCGCCAGGCCCGGGCGGATCTTCAGCGCCTCGTCGAGCAACCCCAGCACTTCGCGCGAATGATCGCCCGGCTGCGTGCCATAATGGTTGATCAGCCAGGCGTTGGCGACCAGCTGGCGCTTGTCCATCCGGTGCGCCGCGATCATCAGTGCCGCGCCATCGCCAGCGCCGCCGCGCTTCGCGCCATGGCCAAGCCCGATCAGCGTCAGCGCGGTGCTGGCCAGCGGCTCGCGGCCCAATGCCGCGCGCGCCTGGGCGAGTTGCTCCGGCCCGACCTGCATGTCGCCGATCGATCCGGTCTCGCCCAGCGACCCCGCCAGCGCCGCGTTCTGATAGGCGAAGCCGTTCCTGGGGAAGAGCATCAGCGCGGCGCCCGGCGAGGCCTGCTGCATCACTGCGCCCGCCGCGGTGAGCGCGAGCCACAGTGCCGCGATCGCCGCGGCGCCCCAGATCATCAGGGTCCGGCGGCTGAACGGCGCCGTTTCGTCAAGAGGCGTCACGCGGTCTGGCTCTCCGCTTCCTTGGCCGCGCGCGTCCGGCCATAGCCGTAACCGCCATAGCCATAGCCATAGCCGTACCCATAGCCATAGGTCAGGTTACGCGCATCGAGCTTGGTCACCAGCGCGCCGAAGATCTTGGCGCCCGGCAGTTCGAGCCGGCGGAGCGCACCGCGGACGAGGCGGAGCTTGCCCACGTTTGATTCGATTACGAACAGCACGCCGTCGACCGACCGGCTGAGCAGCGGGGCGTCGGCGAGGCCGAGCACCGGCGGCGCATCGATGATGACATGGTCGTAGGTTTCGCGCAGCTCGCTCAGCAGGTCTCGGAAACGCTCCGACGCCAGCAGTTCGGCGGCGTTGGGTGGCACCGGCCCGGCCGGGATCATGTCAAAGATCTGGCCCTCGGGACGCTGGGCGATGGTCTTCAGGTCGAACGCACCCGACAGATAGTTGCTCAGGCCCGGCTGCTTGTCGTCGATCGCCAGCAGGTCGTCGAGGCGCGTGTTGCGCATGTCGGCGTCGATCAGGACGATCTTCGCACCCGTCTCGGCGAAGAGCCGCGCCAGCGCATAGGCCGACAGGCTCTTGCCTTCGTTCGGGCGCGAGCTGGTGAGCATGAAGACCTTTGGCGCCCCGTGATCGGTGAGGAACGACAGGTTCGTCCGCACCGCCAGATAGGATTCGTAGATCTGGGTCTTCTTGTCCTGCAGTTCCTGCCCGACATCCTTGTCGTCGACGCGCGGGATAGTGCCGAGCAGCGGCAGGCCCAGCTCGCGCTGGACGTCCGCCGGATCGCGCAGGCTCTGATCGACTTCCTCGGCGACGACCACCAGGCCGGCGGCGATCACCAGGCCGAGCAGCATCGCGATGGCGAGGTTGGTCGGCAGGTCCGGCTCGAAGGGTCCCGACGGCACGTCGGCGGGATCGACGACCGAAACGTTGTTCGAGCCCACGCCGACGACGCCGATCTCCTTCGAGCGCTGCAACAGATTGTCATAAAGCTGGCGGTTGGTATCCACTTCGCGATCGAGGATCTGATACTCGATCATGTTGTTGCGCTGGACGTTATAGCCGGTCTTGGCGCCTTCGAGGCGGGCGCGCAGGTCATTCTCCTTGGCGAGCGCGCTGCGATAGGCATTCTCCGTATCGGTGCGCGAACGGCCTTGTTCGGCCTGGATCGACTGGTCGATCGCCAGGATTTCGGTCCGCAGGGCCTCGGCGTCCGGATGGTTCGGCTGGAAGCGCGTGAGCAAGGCGGCATAGCGGCCCGCCAGTTCGGCGCGGCGCTGGCGCAGCGTCGCGATCGTCTGCTGCGACGGCGCTGTGGGATTGACCGCGGCGGCGCGCATCGCGGCCTCCGCGTTGATCCGCTCGGAGGTCGCCTGAGTGAGCGCCTGATTGAGCGCGGCGAGATCATCCTGCACGAGCGTTCGCTCGACGCCCTTCGACTTGGCGTCGCCACCGCCCCCGCCAAGCGTCACGATGCCCTTGCCTGAGGCATAGGCCACGAGGTTGCGCTCGGAAGCCTCGAGCCGAATGCGGATCTGGTTGAGCCGCTGTTCGAGGAAGCCCTTTGCGTCCGCGGTGGCGGAGAATCGGCGGTCGAGATTGGCCTGGATGAATTCCGTGGTCCAGGCATTGGCGACCTTGGCCGACAGCTCGGCGTCCGGGCTCACGAAGAAGACATCGACCAGGTTCGAATTGCCGACCGGCTTCACTTCGACATGGGCCAGCAGAATGTTGGTCGCACTCGCGAGGCGGTTAGCCTGGTCGCTCGCGCTCAACGCCTTCTTGGCGCCGCCGGTTTCGGCCTTGGGCCCGCCGAACATCTCGAAGAAATGGTCATCATTCTGGAGGCTCAGCGCGCGGGCGACGCGCTCGGCGAGCGACCGGGCCCTGAGCAGTTGATACTGGGTTTCGTAGAATTGGGTGTCGCGGCCGCGATCCTCCATTTCGACGCCCTGCACCGACAGCACCTTGGGCTGGGTGCGCGCGATCTCGATGCGCGCGACCGCCCGGTACTGCGGAGTCGCCATCAGATAAGCCACCACCCCGATCACCATCGCGATCAGCACGATGCCGAGGATCATCAGCCGCCGGTTGATGAACGCCTGAAGATAGCGCTCGGCAAGCGAGAGCGCGCGCTCGTCGCTGCGCCGCGCGGGTGCAGCCCCGTTGGCGACGATGCCCGTCTGCGCCGCCGGATCGAACGGTGCCTCTTCGTAGGTGATGCTCGTGTTCATGCGTGTCGCAAACCTACTTGATGGTCTGAGTGAGGAGGATCAGCGGCGAGATCAGCACCGGAAGCGCCTGGAGAATATCCTGGAACCGGCGCCGCGCAGGCGAATCGCCGACGATGATGATGTCGTTCGCGTAAATTTCCGGGTCGGGATAATTGCCGCGCCGGATCGCGCCGAGATTGTAGATCCCGACATAGCGCTGCCCCTGGACGGTGCGGAAGATGATGACATCGTCCAGCTTGGCATATTCGGTGGTGCCGCCCGCGATCGCGACCGCGCGCATCAGCGTCTGGCGGCCGACCAGCGGATATTGGCCGGGCTTGGTGACCTGGCCATCGACGGTGAGGTTCTGGCTGACGCGCTCGACCACGTTCACCGTGACCTGCGGGTTCTTGATATAGACGCTCAGCTTGCCGGTCAGCGAGTCGCTGATCTGGCTCGGCGAGAGACCCGATGCCTGGACCGTGCCCGCGAGCGGATAGGCGAAGGTGCCGTTGGCGTCGACGGTCACCGTGCGCTTCATGTCGGGGACGCCATAGACCTCGATATCGAGGCGGTCGAACGCGCCGAGCACATAGGGTTCGTTCTCGGTCATCCGGTCGGACAGGCCGGGCTTGGGCAGCTCGGAAAGCTGCGCGACCTGCATCCCCGGTGCGAGACCGATCGGCTGGACCTTCGAGCTGCCGCACGCCGACAGCGCCAGCGACGCCAGCAGGCCCGCGGCAAGGGCGAGGCCCGATCTCAACGTCATGCGATTTCCCTTCACTTCACTCGCATCCTTCCCGTCAGCCACGCTTTCGGCCCTGCCGGTGCGAGGCCTTCGCCATCGCTTCCGGAGGCTGCGCGACCAGCGCAATCATCAACACCGCGTACAGCATCATCGACGGAACGCGCAGCGGATAATCCAGCGCGCTCGCGAGGAGAAGCAGAAGCAGCACGCCCAACGCCATCGCGACCATCTGGGTCCGCGGGCCATGCGTCAGCCGGGTGCGCCAATGCGCCATCGCGGCGCGCGCCAGCCAGGCGGCGAAGCCCAAAGCGATCAGGATCGCGGGCAGCCCGCCCTCGATGATCCATTGCAGCCAGTCGTCATGCGCGTTGTTGAGATATTCCTCGCGCAGGAAGGCGCTGACTTCATATTGGCGATAGACATATTCGAACGAGCCGAAGCCAGTGCCGAAGAACCAATTGTCCTTCGCCATCGCCAGGATCTGCGGGAGCACCTGCGCGCGGGTTTCCTCCGCCATCGACAGCGAGACGAGCCGGTCGAACGACGCGGCATTGGCGAACAACGCCGCCGCCCCCAGCACCGACACGCCGACCACCGCCGCGACGCCCAGCCAGGTCAGCGGCATGCCGCGGCCATGCCCGTCATTCTCGCGCTTGAACCCGGTCAGATACAGCGACACGCCCACCCCGATGGCGAGCAGCCCGATCAGCAGCCCGGCGCGCGATCCGTTGATCAGCAACGTCGCCAGAATCAACATGCACACCGCCGCGACCATCATCGGCTTGCCCGAAGGCCCGCTGCGCAGCCGCCGCAGTTCGGAGAAGAGATAGCCCGCGATCAGCAGCCCGGTCGCGAGGAACACCGCATTATGGTTGCGGTTCGAAAACAGCCCGACCACTTCGTGGAGGTTCGTGACGGCATAGAGATAGAGCGGGCCCTCGCCGCCGCTGGCGATCTGGGCGATGCCGAGCAGCGCGGTCGCCGCCGCCGCGATCAGCATCATCGGCAGGATGCGCCGGCGGTCGGCATCGGACTGGATGCCGTAGAGCAGCAGAGCAGTGACCGGCACCACCAGCGACCCCAGCGCATTCATCGTCCTGGCGGGCGACAGGCTGATCGGCCGCCAGATGCTGCCCAGCCCCGCCAGCTGGTCGTTCGCGGCGATCGCGGTCCGCCCCGGCAGCCCGGACCACACCCCGTGCGGCAGCGGGATCAGCTGGACGATCATCCAGCCCGCCAGCGCCACCAGTAATAGAAGCGGCACCTTCAAACCCGCGAAGTCGCCGGGCCTGGCGACGGTCAGCGCATAGGCGGCGAACAGCGCGCAGGCGGGCCGCAATACGATCAGCGAGACAATATCGTCGCGCGATCCGCCGCCCATCAGGAAGACAAGCGCGACAAACGCCGCGAACACCAGAAAACGAACCGGCGTACCGGCAGGCAATACCGGAAGGCGCGGACGCGAGTGACTCGAAGACCGGCGCTTCGCCAGCCCGAATTTCGCAAATTGCCGCAAGTTCAACCCCTCGATAATCTCCCGCGAATTCCGTGGCATCGTCGCCCGGTCCCCTGCGGCTTCGAGCGCGGTATAAGTGGCGCCGCCGTGCTCCGCAACTGGGCTTGCGATGAGATAATCGCGCTTGGCGTTGCGCGGTTTATCGGGCAGTTGCGCCCCAAATGGAGGGCGAACGAGAATGAGCAGCCAGCGGCCCGTCGCGCTGATCACCGGCATCACCGGCCAGGACGGCGCCTATCTGGCGCGCCTCCTGCTGGAGAAGGGCTATGCGGTCCACGGCATCAAGCGCCGCTCCTCCTCGTTCAACACGGGGCGGATCGAGGATATTTACGAGGAGCCGCAGATCCAGGATCCGCACCTCACGCTCCATTATGGCGACTTGGTCGATAGCACCAACCTGATCCGTATCATCCAGGAAACCCAGCCCGACGAGATCTATAACCTCGCCGCGCAGAGCCACGTCGCGGTTAGCTTCGAGACACCCGAATATACCGCCAATGCGGACGCGGTCGGCACGCTGCGGCTGCTCGAGGCGATCCGTATCCTCGGCATGGAAAAGAAGACGCGCTTCTACCAGGCTTCGACGTCGGAGATGTACGGCAAGGTCCAGGAGATCCCCCAGACCGAAACCACGCCCTTCTACCCGCGCTCGCCCTATGGCGTGGCCAAGCTCTACGCATACTGGATCACGGTGAACTACCGCGAGGCGTACGGTATGCACGCCTCGAACGGCATCCTGTTCAACCATGAAAGCCCGATGCGCGGCGAAACCTTCGTCACGCGCAAGATCACTCGCGCGGTCGCGGCGATTCACCTGGGCAAGCAGAAAACGCTCTATCTCGGCAATCTCGACGCCAAGCGCGACTGGGGCCATGCCCGCGAATATGTCGAGGGAATGTGGCGGATGCTCCAGCAGGACAAGCCCGACGATTACGTCCTCGCGACGGGCGAGACCGTGTCGGTGCGCCAGTTCGTCGAATGGTGCTTCGCCGAAGTGGGCGTGACGATCGCATGGTCGGGCGAAGGCGAGGCCGAACAGGGCGTCGATGCCGTTACCGGCGAGCTGCGCGTCGCGATCGACCCGCGCTATTTCCGCCCGACCGAAGTCGACCTGCTGATCGGCGATGCGACCAAGGCCAGGGAAAAGCTCGGCTGGGTCCACACCACCACCGCGCATGAACTCGCGAAGGAAATGGTCCAGGCCGATCTCAAGGTAATGGCCGACGCCCCGATCGGGCGCTCCAACGGATGAGTTACGTGCTGGCCGGCAAGCGCGTGTTCGTCGCGGGCCATCGCGGCATGGTCGGCGGTGCGCTCGTCCGCCGGCTGGCAAGCGAGGGCTGCGAGGTGGTCACCGCGAGTCGCGACGCGCTCGACCTCACCGATCAGCGCCAGACCTTCGACTGGGTCGCCGCGAACAAGCCCGACGCGATCTTCATGGCCGCCGCCAAGGTCGGCGGCATCCTCGCCAACAGCAACTATCCCGGCCAGTTCCTCTACAAGAACCTGATCATGCAGGCGAATATCGCCGAGGCGGCGCGGCTGGCGGGGACCGAAAAGCTGATGCTGCTCGGCTCGTCCTGCATCTATCCCAAGCTGGCGCCCCAGCCGATCCAGGAGGACGCGCTCCTCACCGGCCCGCTCGAGCCGACCAACCAATGGTACGCCATCGCCAAGATCGCCGGGATCATGCTGGGCGACGCCTATCGCGCCGAATATGGCTGCGACTTCATCTCGGCAATGCCCACCAACCTTTACGGAATCGGCGATAATTTCGACCTGGAGAGCAGCCACGTTGTCCCCGCGCTGATTCGTAAGGCACATGAGGCGAAGCTGGCCGGCGCGAAAGAACTGGTCATGTGGGGCACCGGCACCCCGCGCCGCGAATTCCTCTATGCCGACGATTGCGCCGACGCGCTGGTATTCCTGATGAAGACCTGGTCACAGCCCGGCCATGTCAATGTCGGCAGCGGCGAGGACCTCGATATCCGCGAACTGACCCGGCTGATCTGCGAGGTGGTGGGCTTCACCGGCGAAATCGTCGCCGATCCCACCAAGCCCGACGGCACCCCACGCAAGCTGATGGCGGCGGACACGCTGCGCGGGCTGGGGTGGCGGCCGAGGACCTCGCTGAAGGACGGGTTGGCGAAGACTTATGACTGGTTCCTGGAGAACCGGACCTGAACTCAGTGCGGAAACGCGCCCAGCTCGACGCCCGTCTTGTCGTGCAGCGCGAAGCGATCGACCAGGTCGGCGCTGGCGCGGTTATAGCCGACCACTTCGACATCGCATCCATCGCGCCGCAGCCGGGCGACGATCTTGTCGAGCGCACCGACCCCCGAGATATCCCAGAAATGCGCGGCGGACACGTCGATCAGCACGCGGCTGCCACTGGCTTCGGCATGAAAGGCCCGCGTGAACCGGTTGACCGAGGCGAAGAATATCTCCCCGGTGACCCGGTAGGTCACCTGGCCCATGTCGGGGGAAACCTCGCGCTCGACCGAGAACATGCGCTGCACCTTGCCGGCGAAAAAGATGCCCGAGAGCAGCACGCCGCTCAGCACGCCGAGCGACAGGTCGCGCGTCGCGACGACGACGGCAACGGTCGTCAGCATCACGATCGACGAGGTCGGCGGATGCCGGCGCAGATTGAGGATCGAGTTCCAGCTGAAGGTGCCAATCGAGACCATGATCATCACCGCCACCAGCGCCGCCATCGGCACCCGGCCGACAAAGGGGCCGAGGACGGCGAGCAGGAACAACAGGAAGGCGCCGGCAGTGAAGGTGGACAGGCGGTTGCGGCCGCCGGAAGTCACGTTGATCACCGACTGGCCGATCATCGCGCACCCGCCCATCCCGCCGAACAGCGCGGCGACGATGTTCGCGCCCCCCTGCCCGGCGCATTCCTGACGCTTGTCGCTGTCGGTGTCGGTCATGTCATCGACGATTTGCGCCGTAAGCAGCGACTCGAGCAGCCCGACCGCCGCCATCGTCAGCGAATAGGGCATGATGATCCGCAACGTATCGAGCGTCAGCGGCACGCGCGGGAACGCGAGGCTCGGCAATCCCTCGGGCAACTTCCCCATGTCCCCTACGGTATGGACCGGCAGGCCGAGCCCGATGCTGACGGCGCTGAGGACGAGGATCGCGACCAGCGGCGACGGCACTGCCCTGGTCACGCGCGGGAACAGGTAGATGACCGCCAGCCCGCCGGCGACCATCGCATAGGTCTGCCAGCCCACATTCGTCAGCTGCGGCAGCTGTGCCAGGAAGATCAGAATGGCGAGCGCGTTGACGAAGCCGGTGATCACCGATCGCGACACGAACTGCATGACCAGATCGAGGCGCAACAGTCCGGCGGCGATCTGGATCGCGCCCATCAGGATCGTCGCGGCGAACAGATATTCGACGCCATGGTCGCGGACGAGCGGAGTCACCAGCACGGCGACCGCAGCGGTGGCGGCGGAGATCATCCCGGGACGTCCGCCGATCAGCGAGATCGTCACGGCAATCGCGACCGACGCATACAGGCCGACACGCGGATCGACACCGGCGATGATCGAAAAGCCGATCGCTTCGGGAATGAGCGCGAGCGCGACCACGATCCCCGCCAATATGTCGCGCCGCGCGGCGACGGTGTCAGTGAACCACTGGCGGCGATAGGTACTGAAACTGGACTGCATCTGGGTTCCAACAGGCACATGGCGCGCCGAACAGGGCGCTTCGGATTCATGCGTGATGTTGTCCGGCGGATCGGCGGCCGGAATAGCCACCCGGAATCTCACCGGGTCCTTGCGAATGGCGACGGCTCTAGGCGCAAGCAGAGGGGCAAGGCAAGGCGAGCTACCGCCGCACCAGCTCCAGCACCTTGAGCAAGTAGCGCGAGTTCATCATCAGCCGGTTTGACGGCACGCCATTCTCGCGGCACGCGCGCAGCATCTCGCGGTTGATCGTGCCGCGCACGCCTTCGCTGCCGGTGCTCACCCCGCCGACCTGCATCTTGACGAACACGTCGCGCAGATAGGTGTAGCTGAGGCCATGCTCACGAAACGCGCGGACGATGAATTCGAAATCGGCGGCGATCCTGTAATCGGTGCGGTACCGGCCGACCCGCGCATAGGCTTCGCGCGTCAGCACCATCGCCGGATGCGCGGGCATCCAGCCCCAGCCGATCCGCTTCGGGTGAAACATGCCGCTGTTATAGCGCCGCACCGAAATGTCGGGCGCGCCGGGCCTGAAGAAGCTGATATCCCCCAGCACCGCGTCGGTCCCACCCACATCGAACGCCGCCGCCACGCGGCTCAGCACCCCCGAATCGGCATAGCGGTCATCGGCGTTGAGCAGCGCGATCACGTCGCCGGTCGCGCGGTCGATGCCCTTGTTCATCGCGTCGTAAATGCCCTTGTCGGGCTCCGACACCAGCACGTCCCCCCGCCGCAACAGTCCGGAGACGCGCGCGACCGTGCCATCGGTCGATCCGCCATCGATGATGACCTGCTCGACATTGGGGAAATCCTGCGCCTGAACCGATTTGATCGCTTCAAGGAGGATTTCGCCCGGATTGTAGCAGACCGTGACGACTGAGATTTTGCGAATTGGGGAGATTTTCTGGACAGGCATCGAGCGGCGCTTAGCAAAGCATCCGCGGTTGGGTTAGCCCGGTTTTAAGGGGGAGCGATTAGGGAGACCATATGAGCGCACCCACGATCCTCACCATTTTCGGCACCCGGCCCGAAGCGATCAAGCTGTTTCCGGTCGTGGCGGCGCTGCGCGATCTTGGCGGGATGGACGTCCGTACGTGCGTCACCGCGCAGCATCGCGGGCTGCTCGATCAGGTGCTGGCGATCGCGGGGCTGGTGCCCGATATCGACCTCGACCTGATGGAGCCGGGCCAGACGCTTGACCGGCTCACGGCGCGGCTGCTCACCGGGCTGGGCGATGTGATGGACGAAGTGAAGCCGGATCGCGTCATCGTCCAGGGCGATACCGCCACTGCGATGGTCGGCGCGCTCGCCGCCTATTATCGCAAGGTGCCGGTCAGCCATGTCGAGGCGGGGCTGCGCTCGGGCAATATCTACCAGCCTTGGCCCGAGGAGATTAACCGCCGGATCGTCGCCCCGATCGCGGACCAGCATTTCGCGCCGACGCAAACCGCCGCCGATGCGCTGCTGCGTGAGAATATCGACCCGGCGGGTATCCACGTCACCGGCAACACCGTGATCGACGCGCTCCACTGGACCCGGACGAAGATCGCCGCCGATCCGTCGCTCGCCTCGGGGCTCGACGGGATCGCCGAGCGCTTCGCGGGCAAGCGCCTGATCCTGGTCACCACCCATCGCCGCGAGAATTTCGGTGGGGGCATGGAGGGCATCGCCCGCGCTCTCGCCCGCATCGCCGACCGCAGCGACACCGCGATCCTCTTCCCGATGCACCCCAACCCCAATGTCGCGGTCGCGATGGACGCGATCCTGGGTGAGCGTGGCAATATCGCCCGCATCGAGCCCCTCGATTACCCGCACTTCATCCGCGCGCTCGAGATGTGCGAAATCGCGCTGAGCGATTCGGGCGGGGTGCAGGAGGAAGCCCCGGCGCTGGGCAAACCGGTGCTGGTGATGAGGGAGACAACGGAGCGGCCCGAGGGTATCGAGGCGGGGACGGCCAAACTGGTGGGGACGGACAACGACCGCATCGTGACCGAGGTTGAAGCGCTGCTCGACGATCCCGCCGCCTATTCCGCCATGGCCCGCGCCCACAACCCGTTCGGCGACGGCCATGCCGCGGAGCGGATCGCGAAGATCGTCAGCGGAGCCAATTCTCGACCTTGAGACCGGGCACGCGCTCAAACTCACGGACATTGTCGGTTACAAGCACCGCGTCGATTGCCAATGCGTGGGCCGCAATCAGCATGTCGTTGCCGCTGATCGGTCGCCCATCTCGCTCGAGTTGAGTACGAGCAGCGGCATAGCTTCGTTCCGCCGGAGGTTCGAACGCCACTATCCTTATATCTTCGAGGATTGTCTCCAGCTGGATCGCCAGTCTCACAGCCCCTTTCTTCTCGACTCCGAAGCGCAATTCGGCGGCGACAATGATGCTGGTGCAAACTTCATGCTCGACCATCGCTTCCAGACGGATCGCCACCGCTCCCTCGGGATTTCTGACGAGGTCTGAGATGATATTCGTATCGAGGAGATATAGCGTCAAAGCTCAACCGGACCGGCAGGAAGGTCATCAATGTCCGGCCACGCCTCATCGATTGGCTCAAGGGTAGCGAGCGTCGCCAGCAGTGACCGCACACTGGTTTTGCGCACCGGCTCAAGCACCAGCCGATCGCCTTCCTTGCGGATGGTCGCCTCGTCGCCCGGCAACTCGAACTCGCGTGGAATCCGTACCGCCTGGCTGCGGCCATTCTTGAACAGTTTGACGTGTCGTTCTGCGCCCATCGCTGATGAATAGCATATGCCATGGCATATGCCAATCAGCCCCCACGTTTCCGAAATCTCAACCCTCGCGGGCGTACCCCCCACCCAAAGGTATCGCGGGGAATGTCGCCAATGGCGCCGGAAGCTGAGCTCAATGTTGCAGTTATAGGTCTGGGCTATATCGGCCTGCCCACCGCCGCGGTGATCGCGCGGACGGGGGCGATGGTGCTGGGCGTCGATGTCCGCCAGGACGTGGTCGACACCGTCAATTCGGGCAAGATCCACATCGAGGAGATCGATCTCGACGGCCTCGTTTCGGGCGTCGTCGCGCGCGGCACGCTGCGCGCCTCCACTCAGGTCGAGCCGAGCGACGTCTTCGTCATCGCCGTCCCCACGCCGTTCGGCGAGAATCACGCGCCGGACATCGGCTATGTGCTCAAGGCCACCACCACCGTCGCCACCGTGCTCAAGCCCGGCGACACGGTGATCCTCGAATCGACTTCCCCCGTCGGCACTACCGAGAAACTCGCCGAATTCCTCGCCCAGCTTCGTCCCGACCTCAAGATTCCCGGCCATTGCACCGGCACTCCGGACATCGCCGTCGCCTATTGTCCCGAGCGTGTCCTGCCCGGCCGCATCGTCGTCGAGCTGATCGACAATGACCGTTGCATCGGCGGCATCACCGCGCGCTGCAGCCGCAAGGCGCTCCAATTCTATCGCCGCTTCGTCCGCGGCGCATGCGTCACCACCACGGCACGCGCGGCGGAAATGACCAAGCTCGTCGAAAACGCCTTTCGCGACGTCAACATCGCCTTCGCCAACGAGCTGTCGGTCGTGGCCGAGGGCATGGGGATCGATGTGTGGGAAGTGATTCGCCTCGCCAACCGCCATCCGCGCGTCAACATCCTGTCGCCCGGCCCCGGCGTCGGCGGGCATTGCATCGCGGTCGATCCCTGGTTCATCGTCCATGGCGATCCGGAGAATGCCCGGCTGATCCGCACCGCGCGCGAAGTGAATGACGGCAAGACCGATTATACCATCGCCCGCGCCGAAGCGTTGATCGACCGCGCGAACGGCGCGCCGGTCGCGTGCCTTGGCCTCGCCTTCAAGGCCAATATCGACGATTTCCGCGAGAGTCCCGCGCTCAAGGTCGCCGAACATCTGGCCGCGCGTTACGGCGACCGCATCAAGATCGTCGAACCCTATGCCGCCACCCTCCCGGCATCGCTGGCCGCAAGCGGCGCACAGCTGATCGATATCGACACCGCGATCGATAGCTGCCCGGTGTTCGTCGTGCTGGTCGACCACGAAGTGTTCAAGTCGATCCCGTTGTCCGAACGCAGCGCCAAGCTGGTCTATGACACGCGCGGCATCTGGCCCGATCAGCCTTCCGGCAACGAAGAAGCCCCTTCGCTCCGCCTCGCCGGCTGAGGTTCCCCTATCGCGCGCTTGCGGTTATAGGGCGCGGCGATCCCATGTTCAGTCGGCTTTTCAAATCCCAGCGCCCGGGCCCTGCTCCGGCAGCGCTCAAGGCTTCGGTCCCGCCCGGTGAGCGCGTTTATGCGATCGGCGACATCCATGGGCGCGCCGACCTGCTCGACGAGTTGCTGGCGATGATCGACGCGGACAATAGCGCCCGCGGCCCCAGCAGGATCCGCCTGATCTTCCTCGGCGACCTGATCGATCGCGGGCCCGATTCGAAGCAGGTGGTCGAGCGGGTGATGGACGTGAAAGCGCGCTACCCCGAAACCCATATCCTCCTCGGCAATCACGAGGAGGTGTTCCTCCAGGCGCTGCGCACCGGCAGTCTTGGCGCGCTGCGTTATGCGCTGCGGATCGGCGCCGACACGACGATCCAGAGCTATGGCGTGACCGGACCGGAATATCTGCGCGCCAGCATCGAGCAATTGCTCGACCTCAGCCAAGCGGCCGTCCCCGAATCGCACCTCGCATTCATGGACGATTTCGAGGACATGGTGTTCGTCGGCGATTATCTCTTCGTCCATGCCGGCGTCCGCCCGGATCAGCCGCTCGACCGGCAGAAGATCAGCGACCTGCGCTGGATCCGCGACGATTTCCTCAATTATCGCGGCACGCTCGAAAAGATCGTCGTCCATGGCCACAGCATCTCCGACGAAGTCGAAGTCACCTCGCACCGAATCGGGATCGATACCGGCGCCTATGCCAGCGGGGTGCTAACAGCGATGGGCTTCGAAGGCAGCGAGCGTTGGCTGCTTCAAACTGGGACAGCGCCGGCCTGAGGCTATCCCGGCGCCCTTCCGGGTCCCGTCGTCCGCCAGCTTCGGCATTGACGCCAAGATGCCACCAATCCCGCCGTTAACCTTGGTTTTCCGCGATTCGTGAGTATCCGGGGGCGACCGCGACCTCGCGCGGGCTTTCGTTAAGCCTGTTGCCCTGCTGCAACAGCCGCTTTTGCAGACTCCCGCAAAGTCCTGTTCAGCTTGCCACCCTCCGGTAAATCGCGTAGGCAAGTCAGGCAAAGGGAACTGACTTGGTTTTGCGGAGTTAGGTTTTCGTCCATCAAAGCGTTCTATCGCTGCG